>Ga0255777_10000328_pt1 | contig 44531 bp, 52 predicted proteins | sample 101ome_15_FD_179975 | JGI IMG/M metagenome (GOLD analysis project Ga0255777, IMG submission 179975) | Coastal salt marsh microbial communities from the Groves Creek Marsh, Skidaway Island, Georgia - 101402AT metaG (version 2) | ecosystem: Environmental > Aquatic > Marine > Intertidal zone >... | reverse complement strand
TAGACGTCGGTATACGAAACTTAGCCATGTGTATGCTCGACGAAACTTCTAATCTTATTGTTCAGTGGGATGTTTCCGGAGTCCCCCCTGAACATAAAGACGGTTTATTCGTTTCTTTAAGGAAACATTTAGACGAAAAACCATGGGTTCTACAAGCAGACACCATTCTCATTGAAAAGCAACCCGATAGGAATAAAAAAATGAAAACGGTCGAAAACTTTCTTCACGCCTATTTCGTCATACGTAATCCTAGTGCCGAAACGATCATATACGACGCGAGGTTCAAAATACCTGATTTCGCGGGTCCGGGTAAAGCCATGTATACGAAACGTAAAAAGGCGTCCATACAAAGGTGTGAACAATTCATATGGAACAATACCGTTAATGCACACTGGATCCCCATTTTTAACGCCTCAAAAAAGAAAGACGATCTCGCCGATACCGTCATGCAAGCCATTAGTTTCACGAAACGCGTCGAGCCCATGCAAAGCGTTTCGAAAAAGAGTAAAAAACTCGTTCCGAGAAAACCAAACGAGAACCAAAAACGGACTCGATACTCTAAATCAAATTTAGCGTACATTTATAAAAATAAAACTGATGCCGAAGTTCTCGAAAACAATAAACGGTTCATGAAAGATCTGAAACGGTACTATAGAAGTATAGACGATTTAGTTAAGGAACTTGATTAACGTAAGTTCTTATCGGCCGTATAGTACGTCTTACCTTTCATGACGAAACTGTGTACCCGCGCATACGCCCACGCTTGTGCAGTAGCACCTGGTCGGTGTCCCGTACGCCACGCGGCTAAACCACGGTCATACACTGTTTTTAGCGTTTTCAAAGGTATACCCGTCACTTTAGAAATGTCTTTCAGTTTCGTTACACCGGGGTACTTTTTACGAAACTTTGACGTATAACTCGACGTTTTCGTTTCGACGTTCTTATCGGTTTTGAATGGTTTATAATCACGCTTTAACATCTTTTTGTAACGCGTTTCGACGTTCTTAAGAGTATTGAGTCCCCTGAAATATTTTAACGGGGCATATATTTTACCTTCACTCTTACGAAGTTGCGTTATCTTTTTACGAATATCGCTATCGGATAACATCTTAAAGATTGTGTTCGTACTTATACTAAATGGAGAAAAAAGTACTCGATCATGGTTTTGTTAGGCTCGTGGATCACATGCCACAAAAGGATCTCGATTCAGCAATTGTTCAAGCCGCTCGCGTCTCTTACGGAGACGGAACGAAAACGTCTCGAGGTGATGCTGGTCTTATTCGATATTTAATGCGTCATTGGCATAACACACCGTTCGAAATGGTTGAGTTCAAGTTCCACATGAAAATGCCCATGTATATCGCGCGTCAACACATGCGACATAGAATGGCAAGTGTTAACGAATACTCGGCAAGATATTCTATAGTTCCTGAACAATACTATAACCCCGACACTTTACGCGGTCAATCAAAAATAAATCATCAGGGTTCCGAAGGTACAATTGATATCGATGATGATCGTACAACTACTATAAATAAACATTTCGATAACTCATTTGAAATCTACAAATATTTACTTGATGATGGAGTGTGTAGAGAACAGGCGCGAGGTGTACTTACACAATCAACGTATACCGAATTTTATTGGAAAATAGATCTTCATAATCTCATGCATTATCTCCGGCTTCGTTTAGAACCAGGTGCACAAAAAGAAATTCGTGAATACGCAAATGCTATTTATGATCTCATACAACCACTCGTACCGATTACCATGAAAGCGTTCGTAGACTTTAGAATGAACTCGATCCAACTTTCGGGGCCGGAAATAGAGGCTATAGCAAACGGTACACCCATCGAATCGATTGGTGAACGCCGAGAATTCGAAGAAAAATTGAAACTTTTGGGGCTCGATAAAAATATCAGTAAAGAGTAAGATTAAATAAAATGTTTTCACTCTCTACAGTTTCAGCAAATTTTGCATCGACGAAGAAAAAGTTTAAGAAGTTTGGGAAGAAACTTCGTAAACAAAGACAAGAACAACTCAAAAACGTTTCCGAAAAGATCAAGGAAATAGGTAAAGACGAGATTGAAAGAACAAAAAACTTGTTCGAAAAACACAAGGAGTTCTTTACCGAAAAAGCTACTTCGTCTACATCGTCCCCGGAATCCACCGCTATTGATTTTTACGAGAAGCCCTAATAACGAGGTCTAAACTCAATAAAGAAAGTAATACGAACGCCGATTGGTTATCGTGAACTAACATATTACCAGCAAAAACAGCCGATAAAATGCTATACTGAACATACCTAGACTCGATTCTAGATCGTTCTATACTTCTTTTCATAGATGCTCTCGATTTCTCCAAACCGAGAACAGCTGTACTTATATTCTTTATCCTATTAGGCATTTCCATAGACGTCGAAAACATGTCGCCTATATCTATCACGTCCGAAACCTGTTCTCTAATCAAGGGTTCGAGGTAATCGAAGTACGTAAATTTAGTGTCCAAGTTCACACACGTACCTTCTACAGTCGAGAACGCCTTCGCGAGGTATATGAAAGATGTAGGTATAATAAACGGTTTCTTCTGTGCTAATGACATTAAAAGCTCGTCTTGCATGATATCGTTTCTTAAATTCTTACCATCAAGTGTTTCGAGGTAGTTCAAAGTTGTTTTGAAAAAGAGTTCTATATCCGACGTATCAGACGTCGTTGGTAAAATAACTTTCAAATCTATAAGGGTATCAACTATACCTTTCGTATCCTTGTTTATTATGTATAAAAACATCTTCTGGAACCCTTCTTTTATCTCGTCCGTAAGTTCAATAACGAGTCCAAAATCGTAAAATACGAGTTTACCTTCCTTAGAAAAACCCAAATTACCTGGGTGTGGATCGGCGTGAAAAAACCCGTAATCCATCGTTTGGATGACGTACGAATTTATGAGCGCTTCGCATATCTTCTTACCGTTTACATTCGGGTCCGTTATTTCCGCGAGTTTTTCGGATTCGACGTATTCCATTACGATCATATCGTTATTAGACAATTCTCGGTAAACTTTGGGTACTTTTATCCACTTTACCTTTTTGAAAGATTTACGAAACTTTATGGCGTTCTCTATTTCTTTGTTATAATCAGTTTCGGCGAGAAGGTAATCTATAGACTCGTCGAGAACGTACCCTGAAGTTGCACCCGTATCAACACCCACTTTTTCGAGGAAATTTACAATATCTTTAACGTCGTCCGTATCTCTTTTCATTATGTTGTATATATCGGGTCGTTTGAGTTTTACAACGACCTCGCGACCATCATTTAAAACCGCTCTGTGTACCTGACCTATACTTGCCGATTTAAACGGTTCATAATCAAAACTCAAAAAAACTTCAGAATCAACGTGTTCCTTAATTATGTTTTCTATAGAATCTTTATCGATAGGAGGTACATTATCTTGTAAAGATTCCAATTGACTAATAAATTCGATAGGGTATAAATCAGCACGCGTCGACGCAATTTGTCCCAACTTTATAAACGTCGGTCCTAACTCGACGAGTTGTTCTTTCGTCCATTTACCAAACTTAACCTGATCCTTCTCGAACTGTCTTTTCCATAAAAACTCAGCCGCAAACTTCCACGTCTTTTGTTTTTGTCTTTGTGGCAATATTCTTATGGGTGTATTTTTAGCGAGACATGCCACCACCATCTTATTATAGATGACATTATAATTCTTTAAATAAATCTCCGAATACATAAAGTAAAGTGATGTGGCAAATATTTATAATTTTATACATGTCTTATCTCATACTCGGACCCCACTGGGAATCAAGACTCATAGAAAAGAAACCGTTACGTATAGTCGATTCACCAAAAGAGTTTTTTAGACGATCTATATTTATATCGTACACTGCAATTTTATACACCGCTTGGTTCTTATATAATCCATCATACTCATCCGCTATTAACGCACTTCTTCTTTCTGGAAGCGCAACGTATGGATTTTATACAAAGTATGGTCCCGAAAAACCGTTTCCAATGCATATACTTTTGAACATGTTTATATTATTTATGGGTACGCAATATTTCGATACACAAACATTATTTACATTCTTACTTTTACTATTTTATTATCTTACTCAAGATATTTTATATTTTAAATAAAAATAATTTTTTCGTGTGTTATTATAAATGCGTGTTCATATAATAGGCGCCGGACCAACGGGTATGTCAATCGCATGGGAACTTCTCAGGTCAACAGACCACGAAGTTATTATATATGATCGTAAAGAATCGGTAGGTGGTTCATGGTGGGAACCAAAAGGTGCCAAAAGAGATTTACACGCCCACAGAATAGTTTTCAATAACGCATTCGTAAACACAAATAGTTTATTCGAAGAAATGGGTATATCTTGGGATGATATGTTTCAACCTGCAGATACACGCGTGTATACTACAACTTTTAAATACCTCGAATTTAGAGATTATTTAACACTAACTTCACTCGCTGTAAGAGTTTTAGCGCAACCTGATAAATATAAAAGTGTATCACTCAGTGATGCCCTTGGCGAATTATCAAAAACCGGTAAAAAACTACTCCAGGCTTTACCTTTAATCATGGATGGTGTCGATTGGGAAACAATGTCCGCTTTTGAATTCGTGAAAAATTTTGATCACGTTGGTATGTCTAAACAATACGTCCAAAAAGTTTCGGGGAGAGAAATGTCAGATAAAATGCAAAATGCGCTCTTAGAAAAAGGTGCAAAATTTATATTTAATACAGAACTCGAGAAAATACACTACGGAAAAGATACATACGAAGCTAGGTTTACAAACAAAACCAAAATAAATGATGGTCTTCTCGTTTTGTGTGTAGATAACAGTAAAGCTCTTCAACTCGTAGAAAATAACTGGGGCGAAGATACAAATAAAAAAATAGGTCCCAGTACGTACGGGTGTATTAACGTATTATTAGATTACGATATACCTATATATTTACCCAAAACAGATTTAGAATACATTATGGAAACTGAATTTAACATTCAACCCGTTGTATTAAGTGATAATAAAACAGTTTCGTGTGTTATATGTAATCTTACCGATAAGGTTTTGTCTTGTGATCCAGAAACACTTAAAAATAAAGTTGTCGAACAATTACAAGTTCCAAAACCGTCGAATATTCGCATAGCTTGGGGTTCAAACTGGCAAGATGGAAAATGGTCTTTCGAACAATCTTCAGGGGTTTTAAGTTTATACGGACAAGTACCATTTTATGGTGAATGCTCCAAAGTCGCGTTATGTGGCATGATGTCTAAACGTAAAACGCCGTATTCTAGTATAGAAGCCGCTATAGAAGTTGGCAGAACTTTTTGCAACGAAAATTTTGAAACGCGACTACCTTTACAACCTATATTAATAACACACGTTCTATTCATGGTTATACTCATGACACTAATACTCGTATACACAAGAAAAGATTAAAGTGTGAGTTTAAGATACATGAGATATAAACTAATACACAAACTCACTGAAGATGACACTGCAATTTGATATATAGTATAGCACCACCCATAAACCGAATATAATACTAAACCTACTACGTTTACTATTATAAACGTCGAACTTATATCGTCGACTTTTTCAGTCACTCGAATTTTATATATTTGAGGTATTAAATTTAAAGTTAAGAGTGTACCTCCCACCCATCCCAAAACATCTATAATTAACATTATGTTATTTAAAAGGTACAGTTTTATATAGGTTATCATGATATATTCGGTTGAAGCTACCGTATATGAACCCATGTATGAATACAACGATAAAAAATATATAAGAATCACCGTATCCGATAAAGTAAAGGACTATATACTCGCTTTACACACGAACAAGTCCGATGTTATACTTTTTCCCGATAAACTCGACGATCCTTTAGAAGGTAACGTTCTAAAAGTAAAAGTTCCATTCAGGTACCGCCGTGTGATGTGTAATGTCGATGGTGATAAACCCGTTCAATCTCTCGTAAAAGGTGACCTTGTTCACGCAGAAATTCAGTTTAATGGTGTTTGGAATGTACACGAACACAGTGGGTACTCGTGGGTACTAAAATATATAAAGTATAAAAACTAATAGTAAGAAATGAGTCTTACACGCTCAGGATATCTCACAGGCGAGACACAAGAAATCAAAAATGAACTTACAGTTCGTGCCGTTGTAAATACGGAATTTGGGTTTCCTCCGCCTCCCTTTAAGGTATTCAGAAAAACGAAAACGGGTATATGTGTACCTCGATTTTACGGCGAAGAAAAATTTGGTAAAGCAAAAGAAGATCGTCGACCCAAACCAGTTAAAATATCAACCAAGTTTAATGGAAAATTACGCGATGAAACGCATCAAAATGATGCTTTGGCGGCTGCACTCAAAGCCGGACACGGTGTTCTTTCACTTCCGTGCGGGTTTGGTAAAACCACAGTATCCCTGGCCATAGCGTGTAAACTCGGGTACCGAACCATGATTGTCGTTCACAAAGAGTTCTTAGCAAACCAGTGGCGTGAACGTATCCAACAGTTTTGTCCGGGTGCATCTATAGGTGTAGTACAACAGGACAAAAAGGAAACGGAGTGTGATTTTGTCATCGCCATGCTCCAATCACTCTCTTTAAAAGAATACTCGTTTAACGATTTCGATACGATAGGAACTTTGATTGTTGACGAAGCACACCACATATGTGCAAAGGTATTTTCTCAATCCCTATTCAAAATGTGTCCCAAACACATTTTTGGTCTTTCAGCAACGCCTACACGTAAAGACGGTCTCACGAAGGTTTTACACTGGTTCATGGGACCAACATTCTTTGCCGTAGAACGCGAAAATCAGCAGCAGGTCGAAGTTTTCCCCATAGAGTATACGTGCCCACGATTTCAAGATCCACCGCCGTGTACACGTTTCGGTAAACTTTCATTAGCAACCATGATTACAGAACTCACAGAAGATCGTACAAGAAACGTCGTCATACTAAACCTTATAAAAAATATCGTTAAAGGAACGCGTCAAGTTCTCGTGTTAAGTGATCGTCGCCACCATTGCGAAGTACTCCACCAAAGTTTCAAGAAAACGTCGGGTTTATACATGGGTGGTATGAAAGAAGCTGACTTAACCGAATCGAGTAAAAAACAAATCATTTTTGCGACGTTTAGTCAGGCACACGAAGGTCTCGATATACCTTCACTCGATACAGTTATACTTGCGACCCCTAAGTCTGATATCGTTCAATCTATAGGGCGAATCATGCGTGAAACACACGGTAAAAAGAATAACCCCCACATTTACGATATTTTCGATCAGTGGTCTATTTGTCACGCCATGTATAATAAACGTCTCAAAGTGTACCGTCAAGGTGGTTTTAAAATTCCAAATACAAGAAAAGACGATGAACCAAATATGTTCAGTAAAGGAAAATGCCTCATTTTACCCTAAAAATAATCACTTATATTTGTAAGAATGCCTTGTTGTGATACGGGTCGTAATATACAAAAGTATAAAGGAGCCGCAGCATCTACACTCCAGGATGTTACCGATAATGGGAACACGACAACGGGTGATATAATAACAACGTCCGGATACTTTATAGGTGACGGAAGTAAACTTACGAACGTACCCGGTGTAAGTGGTGCCGCATTTACTTTACAACAAACTACAAACAAAGGTAACGTAACAACCGATACCGTAGAATTTCAAAATAGTATAACTTCTTTAACTGCAAGTGGTAACGTTCTAGTTACGGGTAATGTAACCGCATCCGTTTTTTACGGGGACGGTGGTCTTTTATCAAATACAGCAACTACACCAACTTTACAAACGGTTACGACAATAGGTAACACAACAACCAATACCATAGATTTCCAAAACAGTGTAACTTCTTTAACTACGAGTGGTAATGTTTTAGTCACTGGTAATGTTACTGCGTCTAAATTTTACGGTGATGGTACAACACTCAATGGTGTTGCTTTAAGTACAGACTTGGCAAGTAATTCATCGAGAATAAGTACTTTAAGTACAGACTTGGCAAGTAATTCATCGAGAATAAGTACTATAAGCACGGATTTGGCAAGTAATTCAACAAGAATAAGTACTTTAAGTACAGACTTGGCAAGTAATTCAACAAGAATAAGTACTTTAAGCACGGATTTGGCAAGTAATTCAACAAGAATAAATAAATTAACAACAGACTTATCGAGTAATTCATCGAGAATAAGTACTATAAGCACGGATTTGGCAAGTAATTCAACAAGAATAAATAAATTAACAACAGACTTGGCAAGTAATTCATCGAGAATAAGTACTTTAAGCACGGATTTGGCAAGTAATTCATCGAGAATAAATAAATTAACAACAGACTTGGCAAGTAATTCAACGAGAATAAGTACTATAAGTACAGACTTGGCAAGTAATTCAACAAGAATAAATAAATTAACAACAGACTTGGCAAGTAATTCAACGAGAATAAGTACTATAAGTACAGACTTAGCGAGTAATTCAACAAGAATAAATAAATTAACAACAGACTTGTCGAGTAATTCATCGAGAATAAATACATTAGAAAACGAGATTCAGCCTATAAACAGAGGTGGTACGAATATTACTACGTATACCAAAGGTGATATACTAATAGCATCAGCTACAAATACTTTATCAAAACTTAGTTTAGGTACGGGTGGGTATGTTTTAACATCTAATACTACAACCAGTTTACCAGAATGGAAATCTTCGAGTGATTTAGGTACACAAGTCGCGCAACTCTCTAATAGTTCGTATATACTTGGTGGATTATATAACGGTATCAATGCAAGAACGTGGAGTGTTCAAGCTTCTACTTCAAATATATCAAATTATATAGTTGCTCGAGATACTAAAGGTGACATATTCGTTTCTAACGTGAATGCTATAGAATATCACGGCGACGGAGGAACTTTATCGAATATAGTTGGATCACAAAATTTACAACAAGTTATAGTCCAAGATCCTTATACGAACTCCCCACCATATTTTGGTGCTGGTTCATATGGCGCTATTTACGGTTCAAATACCATATCCGCGAGTACTATTTCCGCCTCTTCTTTAGTCTCACCACATTTTGTTGGGTCTGCTATATACGGAGTTATAGTTGGACAAAATACAGTCAGTGCTTCTACAATCACAACAACTGATACGATTAGTGCACCAAGAGTAAGTGCCACTTCATACGTTTCAGGTGGTACTGTAATATCATCTTCATCAGGGGGTATATATGGTCCTATAAAAGGTTCAAATACCATAACTACATCGGCTGTATACGGTCCTATATACGGTTCGAATACTATAAGCGCGAGTACTATTTCAACTACAACAGGTTTTTATGGCCCTATTAAAGGTTCAAATACCATATCCGCAAGTACTATTTCAACTACGACGGGTTTTTATGGCCCTATTAAAGGTTCAAATACCATAACAGGAACAACACTAAATGTGGACGATTTAGTAAGTGATGATGCGAGTGCAATTAATAGATTAAACGCGAGTAACATTAACAGTGGTGTATTATCCAATGCGTATGGTGGTACCGGATTTACTTCGTATAGTCAAGGTGATTTACTCGTCGGCGTGGGTTCGGGTTCTGATCTTAAGAAATTGGGTATAGGTTCATCTGGTCAAGTACTCACAGTTTCCGGAGGTACAGTATCTTGGCAACCAGGTTCTGGTAATATTAGTTTAGATCAGGTCGTGGAAGTCAGTAACTCAACATCTAACGTCGTACAATTCACGGGTGCCGATTATGATACCTCGTTCGTCACATCTAAAAAGGTAGGTATTGCAAATACGGCGCCTACACATACACTCGATGTAGGTGAAGTGTTTAGTATTGTTAATACCACTTCAGGTGGTGACGTTCTCATATTAAGAGGTAATGCATATTTTAATGACGAACTGTATATAGCTAAAAAGTTAACCGTACCAGCCAGTGGAGAAATAGTAGCAGATACAATTAAATGTCGCTCATTAAGCACAAAAGGTACAATTGTAGTTAATGAAAGAAGAGAATCAATTGTACGAATAGATTAACAAAATAATTAAATATGTATAAATACTAAATGAGTTATACTATTTCCAGACCCACACTTTCTGGTTATGGTGCATCTGCATTATCAATGAATTTTGAATCAAATATAGTAGCAATATCTAACGCTTACACAAATTCGGGAACAGGTTCAGTTAGTATTTTTACGTATACACCATCCGGTCCTAATAACACGGGAAATTCATGGTCGTCTGCAATAACCATAAACGGTACGTCCAACTCTAAATTTGGACAGTCAATATCAATGAACTATGATGGAACGCGTATTGCTATAGGTGCTCCAAATATAGGTAAAGTATACATATATGATTGGAACGGTTCTGGATGGAATAACTATAGTAATGTAATAAACTGTCCCATATCAACGTCAAGTAACAATTTTGGATATAGTGTATCATTATCAGCAGATCTCGGTGATAGAGTTGCTATAGGTGCACCCGGTATAAATACAGCTTGTATTTATGAGCTTAAAAATAGTCAGTGGACACAAACATGGTTACACACAGAAAATACAATAACAAGTAACATAACATGTGCTACATCAGTAAACTCAACTGGTAATGTTTCGGTATATTCACAATACAACAATTACGGTTTCTCAGTAGCATTGTCTCTTTATGGCGATTTTATCGCAATAGGTGCACCGGGTACAGACCTCTCTTCAGTTACAAGTAGCAATTCAAATCATACAGGTTCACCAAACGATATATCTTACAATAGTGTTGGTGTAGATGATGCTGATATGGCTGTTATAGGTCAGTTAGGTTTCGTACAAGTATACAAAGGTGGTTTAACCAATACACAGTCTTGGTTAACATCAAACAACTTAGTCGGTCAAACTTTACACGGTGACGCGGGTGTACATAAAGTTGATTTTACTTACTCACCTACAAATGGTACAACAAATTATTGGAAAGAAGCGTGGTCCATGCCTCGAATGGGTTATATGGTTGACATATCAGACGACGGTTCGCGTGTAGTAGCGGGTTCACCTTCATTTTCCATGATTGGAACACAAAACGCATTATACATGGGTAAAATTGAACTATTCGAATATAATTCAATTACCGGTTATTGGGAAAAAAGTTTATCACCTTTATTCGGTTCAATAAAAAGAGGGTGTATGGGTCATTCGTTCAAACTAAACAGTTCCAATGATAGAATAATTGCTCAGGATCTTGATGACGGTGGATTTTCAGTTATGGATTATAGTGGTAATGCGTGGTACCAAAATGGGGTTAGGAATAATTGGATGTCTTCTAATACACCTACGTATGGGGATACTATTTTAACATCGTGTACTATAACAAATGGTTCTTTGGTTGTTTCTGGTAATCCATATGGAACAGGTGAAGTTAGATTTTATGACTTTTTATTGACAAATACACTCATAGGTAATACATTAATAGGTGGTTACATGGCAGCTGAACAAATATTTTTAGGTCCTTCTGATAATAGTATATCCAATGATTACAATAAAAAAATTTCGTTTGGGGGAACATATGCTGATAATTTCGCTTCTCTTTGTACTATAGAAAGAAGAACACATGATACAACGGATACAAATGGTGCATCCGAATTATTATTAAGACATAAAGGCGAAACTGATAGTGATCAGATACGTCTCAATGCTCCGGAACTTGTTTTTCAAGTTGGAGGGTCAGATACAGTTATTGCAAATATGCATATAAACAAGGAAGGTAGTATAGGTATAGGTTCAGATTTATACGCAGATACAGCTTTATCTTCAACAGGTGATCATTGGCAATCGCGTTCATATTGTACGGCTGGATTGGATATTTCGAGTGATGTCCAAATACGCGAAAAAATTAATGTAAATTATCCTGGACGTACGTCTATGAAAGGTAAGGATGGTGCGAGTATTTCACGTCTCAATACACGTAATGATAATGACTTGGTATTAACGGATTGGGCATCAAGTTCGCAAAATGTAACACTTTCATCGTCCTATAAAGCTTACGAATTTACATCAGGTAATTCTTACATACAAGCTAATGGAGGTAGTACATACCAAAAAGGTGCACGATTTGGTTTGTGGCTTAATTTACAAAACGAACACAGTACATATACAGCCTCAAATTCAAAGGGGCAGGTATTATGCTCTTTAGGTACAATACCAACACCTTCTCCTATACCTGTATCAGGTGGAGGAAACCGATATAGCGGGTGTTCTTTGTACTTATACTATAATAGTGCATCTGATAGAGGTTTAAAATTTTGGTTAGGAGAAACAGATCGATATTATACTTGCCAATTTGATTTTGAAAAAAACCGTTGGTATTGTATAGACATAAAATTTCCTGGACAGTATAGTGCAACTGCAACTACATCTTTACAACCAATTTTTTATACTAGTAATGCACCAAGTAGTATTGCAGATACACGAAATCATATATTATTAATCATAGATGGGATTGGTAAAAATTTATCTGTATCCGGTTCAGGTAGTGCTAATGTTAGTGGGGGTTCTATTTATGCTCCAAATGGGTACTGGTTTGGTGGTAATAGTACAGATTCTACTAACGATGGGTATGGTATAAACAACGTATACATGGGTTTAATGTACATTGTAGGGGGTTCGGGACACCAAAGTGCACAACCTTCAGTTTTGTATCAAAATGGCTCACCACCGGAAACATTATGTGTAGGTGGTGATACTGTTACAGGTGGTAAAATAGGTATAAAAACAGTATTACCCGCTTACGAATTAGACGTTACGGGTGATATAAACTTTACCGGTAATATTTACCAAAACAGTAATTTATATGGTATTTGGACAGAATCTGGGAGTGACATATATTACGATTCAGGTTCTGTAGGTATAGGAACCACGACCCCAACAGAAACGCTGGACGTTAACGGAGTTCTAAATTTACGCGGAGGATCAGTAACACAAGATTCGATTGTAGATTCGGGGTACGCAAGTAATACATACATTAGGTTTGGTGAAGCTGGTTCAGGTAGCGATTTCGCCTACTTACGACAAATAGGCGGAACTAACTCGCAACACTTAGCACTTGATTTTCACGATGATGTTGGTGACGCGAGATTTTCTATAAGAAATGTAGTATCTACAACTAACCCAGATGGGAGTTATAATATACTAAAAGTTGAAGGTGGTGGAAATATAGGTATAGGAATATCGGATCCGAATGGAAAACTCCATATTTACGAATCAACGGGTTCAAGTCATGCAGTAAATACCGGTACACTTATTTTAGAACACGGTGATTCGGGTGGTTCGTCGTGTATTATGTTTCCAAGTAAAATAAATAACACTTCGGATTACGGGTACATACAATATGAAGATTCAACATCGGCGGGAGATGAAAAATCACGACTTATAATCGGAACACAAAATGATGGATCAGGTTCAAACGAAGATAATATCATATTAAGTCCATCTTCGTGTGTTGGTATAGGTACAAATTTTCCAACTGCAGCAAAAGTTCACGTGAATGGATCGAGATCATTAACTTTATTATATGCATACTATAATAGTTCAGGTGTTCCAGGTACAGTAAGTAGTAGTCAAACTAATGATTATTCTATATACGCAAGTCATAGAATTGCTGCTACACAATTTAATGCATTTTCAGATAGTCGAATAAAAAAGAACGTGACCGATATAAACGATAGTTCTGCACTCGAAAAAATCCGTCTTCTCGAACCCAAAATATACAATTATATCGATGAAAAACAAAGAGGAACAAGTAACGTGTATGGATTCATCGCACAAGAAGTCGCAAACGTTTTACCATACGCAGTTACCGTAGGTCATGGTGATATTCCAAACATACTCACGAACTCGAACGTTATTGTTACTGAAAATAGTAACGTTCTCGAACTTCATTTAGATACACCCGTCGAAGGATTAACTTTATCGAACACGTCTGTTATAAATATTATTACAGATAAAGATACTACTATACCGTGTAATGTACTTTCGTTTTCGGGAAGTAACGTCATAACAATAGAAAATAGAAAAGAGTTTAGTAACGTTACCGGTGCATATATACACGGCGAACATATACTAGATTTTCATAATTTGAATAAAGATGCTATATGGTCAGTTGCAACTGCAGCTTTACAGGAAGTTGATAGACAATTACAGGCTGAAAAAACAAAAGTCGCAACGCTCGAAACACAAGTCGCTGATTTATTAGCGCGTGTTTCTGCGCTCGAAAATAACTAATTTTTTTTACCATTCTGGAAAAAAGTCACAATGGTAGAAAGTTTTTTTACTTTTACTTTCGTACTGGGAGTGTATCCATGATTGCTAAAGCGATAACACCCGCAATAAAGAATAAAACGACATAATTACACTCCGTATCTTCTCCTCTACCAGTAGAAATTTTACTTTTCTCCTGGACTGGGACTGATACCTGTTGTGAAGGTCTCGGCCTTTCAATAGGATCTTCATCTAAAGGACAATAGCCTATCATTTATACTATATTTTACAAATTAATTTCGACCGACTTTTTCTTTCGTCCGCGTTTACCCTTGGTCTGAGTAACTTTCACTTCGCGAACGTCACCGTCTTCACCTTCTTCTTCACCCATAGTTGGTGCTTCCGCAATATCGGAAACGTCATCGTCATCGTCATCGTCTACACTAAGTGGTTCCTGGGCTGAAATACTCGTCGTGTTCATTGGTGGTGTTGGTGGCATCATAATGTTACCCATGAGACTCGAAATGTCAAACCCTGGTCCCTGCATCTCGCGTCGTCCACCTTCGGAAGAAGGTTCTCCCGATTCACTTTGTTGAGATTTCGATACCGTATTTTGAACCGCAGACATCATGTTTTGAACCAACCCTGGGTTTTGTTTAATCACATCGTTCATATTCGGCATGACTGATTTGAACATACTATTTGTTAAGTGGAACATCATTGCTGAACCACCAAGCATCATAATGAGTTTGACTTCCGGTGCAACGTGCATTTTCGTTCTATACTTCACGTATAATTCCTCGAAAACTTCATCGTAATCGTCAACATTTTCCATGACATTCTCAGACCAACCGTCGAGTTGGATCTCAAACGGGTTATACTTTTTATTCAAAAACTCTAGACCTGTCGTACACGCAATAAGCATACGTCTCGAAAACTTAATCGATTTATCAACATCTATGCTATACGTAATTCGCTTCACTTCAGTTCTGAGCTCATCTATAGGGGAATAGGCATTTAAACGCTTGTTCACAGTAAACCCCTTTTTTTCCAATCGACCAAGTTTATTAACTAAATCAGCTTTCTCTTCGTCTATTGTTTTAAACCCAGGAGACGGTTTTTCTTCCTCTTCCATGGCGTACCCACCTCCTCCACCTCCATACTCCATTTCAGGTTCGTCGTCATCGTATTCGCCATAATCTATAGGTTCTTCGCGTGGTGGTGCTGATGGTTGTGCTTGTTTACTCGGGTTAACAAACGAATCAATATCTTCCTGAAACATTTGTGGTTGTGGTGGTGTAAACTGAGTTTTCATCCTCGAAATTTGTTTTTTCACAGGCTGATGTCTCGGAACTTCAATCTCTATTTCGTTCATCAAGGCCTGTTCGTTATCATCGAGTTTCATAATATTTGTATCTCTACGATCAAGAATAATCTCTCCGTCCATTACTCTTTATGTTGAAACTATTCTAATCTCTTTAACGCACTTTATAAAAAATGTTGTTTCATTATAAATGAAACTCAACGCCACCAACCGAAACACAATCAAAGCTATCGTTATTGTTATTGCTCTCTTGGTTGTCCTTACTATGTTACGTACCAGTGGGTACCAGGCTAAAGAAATTGAAATCGAAACCGTGAACACGGGATCGCTCTTCGATATACCTTCCACGGAAGAGTGTTTGGGTACCGCATATTACTCGGATAGTAAAGGTGGTGTATGTGACGGCCAAAAACTCGTCAGAGAACAAGCGAGCTATAAGATGAAGTAAAATCTCCAGTATATATAAATGGCTTTAGTGACTAGTCAGACATCTTTACCTGATTTCCAACACGAGTATCACACGATCACGGTTGATACGATAGGTCAGGCGAGTAAAAACACGTTCACGGTTCATCTTCAACAAACGCTCGAAAATGTCGTTCAAGCGAGACTCACAGCCGCACAAATTACGACGACGAATTCTAACGTATGTTATATATCCGTGAACGAACTCGATACCAATTATTCTCAAAGAACTTCAAAAAATTATGGTTTTGAGGGTCAAACATCCTTATCAAAAGCAAATAATTCATTCGGAAGTTTAATCAGTGGAAGTGGGTCAGCTTCAGAAATCGTTTTTAAAGACAATTACCCCGTCGTACAACAATATTCGACACCTATACGGAAAATAGATAGATTAACATTTACTTTGTATAACCAAGATGGTAATACCATAGAAGGTACAGAAGATAACTTTTTTATTTTTAGATTCATTTGTAAACAAAAAAATTTACCACCGTTTCAGGGCAGTAAATAACGCATATTTTTAACCTTTTCTTATTATAAATGTCTTCTGGTATTGTTCAACTCATTGCTATTGGTGCTCAAGATGAACACATCATGGGTGAACCAGAAATTTCGTTTTTTACATCAACGTTTAAACGGCATTCTAACTTTTCACAGTCCGTAGAGAAACAGACCATACAAGGGGCTGTGAAAGGCAATTCCATGTCATCTATTCGGTTTGACCGAACAGGTGATTTATTAGGGTACACATACCTTACCATAGATAATAATACACAAGCACTTGACATACAACGATGGGACACACTCATAGATAAAGTCGAACTTCTCATTGGTGGTCAAGTAATAGACACACAAGACTCTATTTTTACAGAAAAAATAGCTATAGATACATTTGCAACAAACGTATCAAAAAGTGCTAACGGTACACACCCAGGTGTAAGCGCCCGTTCGTATTTTTACCCATTTAGATTCTTCTTTTGTGAAGGTCCACAATGTGCTTTACCAATAGTTGCCTTACATTACCATAACGTAGAATTACGTATATATTGGGGCCCAAATGCAGGTAATTATAATTTTGAATGCTATTCCAACTATTATTATTTAGATAACGAAGAACGCGGTAACCTCGTTTCTCGTAATCACAATTTAATCATTACACAAGTTCAAAAAAGTATTCCATCAAACGAACTTTCACAAGAACTCACGTTTAATCACCCCGTTAAGTATATCGCATCTTCAGATACAACAACTGAAGGCGCATTAACATCTACAACCAATAAAATTAAAATTGAAATAAACGGTTTAGATATTGGTAATTTCAAGTGGGCAAAACCACATTTCATAGATGTTATGAACTATTATCATACCAATTTTGTTACTTCACCCGATTTTTTCTTATACTGTTTTTGTTTATCAACGAGTTCACTCCAGCCGACAGGAACACTCAATTTTAGTCGTTTAGATTCAGCAAAAGTTATCAGTCAATCCATGATCATTTCAGATCCTATATACGCGGTGAACTATAACATACTCCGTATCGAAAATGGTATGGCTGGTCTTATCTATGCAAATTAAAATACGTACCTATATTAAATGGTTAAAAACATACCTACCATCGAGCGGTCTACCAAAATCCGGTTTGGTAAATACGCTACGGACGACCAGGCTGAAAACACGATCGTATTCAATGCCTCTAATGTTGCTATAGACGCATCTACAGCAGGTGGTGTGTATATGACACCTTTAAGACAGGCGACTATAGGAGGTGCAACTTTTATAGGTTATGATTCCACGACTAAAGAAATTGTCGATACAACTGTTTTAACGTCACTTTTAGGTGGCATTTCATTAGACGATGTTACAAAAGAAGGGAACGTCGTCTCCAATGGTATACCACACTTTGCTAATATAACAACTGCGTTTACCACATTACCCGGTTCTAATGTAGGTATATCAAACACAAATCCACAACACTTATTATCGGTTAGTGATACTGTATTTTTTTCAAACACTGGTAGTGAGGCTATAAAAGTTGAAGGTAATGTACGTGCGCAACGATTTTTTTCTGGGACACAAGTTACAATAGATTCGGGTTCATCTGGCCCTAAACTCGTAGTTTCGGGTAAAACAAGAACATCCGAACTTGAAAGTACCAACGCTATAGGTATATCCAATACTAATACATTATCGAAAAGATTATCCGTAGGTTCACATACATTTATAAACGACCCATCAGCATCCGAAAGTGCTATTACAACTTCCGGTAATGTATCGGCCGCGTTTTATTATGGTAATGCTGGTCTCCTATCAAACCTTACTTTAGAAACAGTTAGCCTTAAAGGTAACACAATTGGTTCTAAAACAGTTGAATTTAATAAAGGTGGTACATCTTTGATTACAGCGAGTAATGTTGGTATAGCAAATGCTTTACCCGTACACACGTTAGATGTTGGTTCAAATTTGTTCGTAGACGATATAGGTTCAGATATATTAAATGTTACCGGAAACGTTAACGCAACGAATTATTTAAAATCAAAAAGGTTAGAAGTTAGTGAAGATGCAACTATTTCGGGTAATCTTACGGTTGAAGGTACGACGACATTTATTGATACCATAAACACAGTATTTAAAGATCCAATCATATCACTCGCGAACAATAACCCGAGCTCGTCTACCGATATCGGTATTATCATGCAACAACCCAATAGTAATGCAAACCCAACCGTAACGTTCCGAGGCGATGAAAATGAAATGATGATCGGGTACACATTAAATAAAGCGTCAGATACTGAAATCGTACCTGATTTGTCCAACGTCATAGATTTACACGTCTACGGTAACATAATAGCACAGAACAACTTAACACTTACATCGGGTGAATTGACGGCAATTACTTTGAATGCTAACGTGAATGCATCCGGAAACATAGAAACAACGTCCGGGTTCTTTAAAGGTGACGGTGGTATTCTTTCGAACGTCACTCTTCAACAAGTTACGAATGCAGGTAATACGACATCGAATACGGTTCAGTTTACGAACGCGCACACGGCGTTTACGACCGATCTTACGTCTAATGTAGGTGTTAAACTGGACCAACTCTCTAATGTAAACGTCACGGGTTTGGTTGAAGATAATATACTCATATACGATGGTAGTAATTGGGTAAACGATTATAACGTACACAGTTTCGTAAAAATTAGAAATGAAACCGGTGGTACATTATATAGAGGTAACACGGTATATATAGTAGATGGACATAACAGTAACGTAGCAAATGTTGCACTCGCAAAATCGGATTCACCTAATACAATGCCATGTATAGGTATAATACATGATAATGTTATCGACCAAAGTGAAGGTGTAGCTGTATCGTATGGTAAAGTTCAAAACGTAAACACAAGTGGGTTTACGGAAGGACAAACCGTTTATGTGAGTAATACAAATGCTGGTTCAGTTATGAGTTCCAAACCATTTGGACAAAACGATCTTATACAAAACGTTGGTGTGTGTGTTAAATCAGATCCATCACAGGGTGTTATTTTCGTTACGGGTGTTGGTAGAGCGAACGATATTCCAAATGCAGAAGTTGTAACTGATCAACCATCTTACGTTTACGTCAACAGTTCGGGTAACGAACTCAAAAAGATAAACCCCGCAATTCTAAATGCAAATAACCAAACTTTGGATATGGTTACGTCGTGGAGTAACTCGACACAAAATACCATACAATCAACACACGGAACAACCGGTTTCATATCGAGTGGTAACGTTCACGTTGGAAGTAACATACAGGTTTCAGGGTTAACATCTGGTTTCGTACCATTCGTAGGTTCGGATAACTTTTTACGCGATTCGGTAATAGAATATAGTGGTGATACAACTACGATATCGTCAAATGTTGAAATCACTGGTAATTTATCAGTTCTAGGTAACACGTTCACTATCGAGTCGAACTCTTTAGTTATTAACGATCGTGTTTTAGGTATCGCGAACAACAACGTGTCTCATTCACTCGATGTTGGTATAATTATGGGACACCCCGAACATAACGTCGCGTTTATACACCACGGCGAACCTGATGGTCAAGATGATTACGAACACGAATTAGTACTTGGGTACACAGATAATGTCGTTACGGATAACCACGTGTTGTATACAGACGCAAATCTTATTACGTTCCGCGTTCTTGGTAATATTATTGCACAAAACAACTTAACACTCACATCAGGGGATTTGAAGGCTATTACCGTAAACAGTAACGTCATCGGGAATAATGTAAGTGCAATTACTTTGAATGGTAACGTTGTTGGTGATAATGTAAGTGTAATAACTTTGAATGGTAATGTTGTCGGTGATAATATAAGTGTAATAACTTTGAACGGTAACGTCGTTTCCGATAATGTTGTTGCTACGAATGCTATTTACGGAGAAATATCAGGTTCCAATGCTATAAGTGCATCTACAATTTCAGCTACGGATTCAGTAACCTCTATAACAACTTCCGGTAACGTAGTTGTTTCAGGGAATGTTACAGCAACTAAATTTATAGGTGATGGTGGTACACTTTCGAATGTACAAACGGCAACGCCGACGTTAGCGAGTGTTGTTAATGTTAGTAACATAACATCTAACGTCGTTCAGTTTTCAAATGTAACAACCGGTATAAAAATAACTTCAAACATCGCATTCGATGATAAGATTACATTACAATCTTTAACATCAGGATCCAAAAACGGTTTTTTTGTAGTAGATACGATACAACTCGATCCAATAATTGCAGATCCAGAAAGTCCAGCACTAAACGTTTTATCTTTTAACACTACCACCGGTGAAATTTACGATTCAGGGGGTCAAGGTGGTTCCCTATTCAATAACATATCCGAAGAAGGTGCAAATGTCGCACTCGGTTCGAACCTTACCGTAAACTCGTTCGGGTCTAACGTACTCACGGTTTCGGGTAACGTTTCGGCGGATAATATTACCATTGGAGGATTAACCGTCGCAGCATCACCGTTTGCATTAGACGATGTAGTGAGTGTATACGATGGTGCAAATGTAACTGCAAATGTACTTACACTCGGGGGTGTAGTAACAAATGTTGTTACAGCAAATACAATCACCTTAGCAAACAATCTAACCGTTTCAGGAAACGTAACTTCACAAAACATACAATTAACGAATACGGATATAACGGCTTCGGTAACTTCGGGTACGATAACGGTAGACGCAAAAGAAAAAACGTACGGAACGGCACCGCTCGTCGTTTCTACAACCGACGTTTCCAATCTTGTATTCTCCAATCTCATAACAGGCGCACAAATCGTTATCCCTATACTCGCGAGTGGGGGTGCCATAAACATTTCGTCCGCCATGACGAACGTCAACTTTTATGCCATGACATCCGACGTTTCAGTCACCCAAGACAAACACGCACTCATGACCCTATCGAACCTTTACGGAAACATTTATATGAATGCGATCGGGTTTTCGTAATTTAAAAAAAATAAAACCTTACTATAATATAAAACATGTCTGGAGGTATTGCTCAACTCGTTGCTGTAGGCGCACAAGACGCGCACCTTGTCGGTCAACCCGAAGTTTCCTTCTTTAGATCTAACTATAAACGTCACACGAATTTCGCCCAAACTGTTGAAAGGCAAGTTATCCAGGGCAACCCAGCTGTAGGTGGTATATCTACTGTTCGTTTCGAAAGAAAAGGGGATATGGTTGGGTACGTGTACATTTCACCAAATGATGGTACCAAAGCGGTTAAATTTTCACCATCTGACTGGACAACTGCCATTTCTAAGGTAGAATTGTTAATTGGTGGCCAAGTCATTGACGAACAAACGTCCACATTTTCTCAGTACATTGCACCAAACATTTTAGCACAAAATCTCACGAAGTCTACTTCTGGGTTTGCGGAGGTAGCTGAAAGTAAGTTTTACCCACTCAGGTTTTCGTTTTGCGAAAACGCACAATCGGCTTTGCCATTGATTGCACTCCAATACCACGACGTCGAATTGAGAATCACGTGGGGAAGTGATCTCCAAAGTGCCAAATATGAAGTCTACACTCAGTTCATTCACCTCGACACGGACGAGAGAACGGTTTTGTCTTCTGCACCACAAAACATGGTTATTACCCAAACACAAAAAGCGGTAGCCTCCGGTTCTAAAATTCAAGAATTGAACTTTAATCACCCAATCAAGTGTTTAGCCACCGCCGATGGTAGTGCACTTACTATTGCGGGGGACACGAACAAAATGAAACTCCAAATTAACGGTACGGATGTTACCGATTTCAAATATGTTGATCCACATTACACGGCGATCACTTCGTATTACCATACTCCATCCTCGAAAGACGAAGGTAGTTCAGGTGAAAACGACAAATTCTTCTTGTACCCATTCTGCCTCGATACGTCCAAACTCCAACCAACCGGATCCCTCAACTTCAGTAGACTCGATTCCGCGAGACTTGTTAACGATACCGCGAACTCCGACGACGATATCTATGCCGTCAACTATAACATCCTCCGTATCGAAAATGGTATGGGTGGTTTGATGTATTCCAACTAAGCAATTTAATTTAGCCACTTATTATAAATGTTTTGGCAATTAGTGTTTCTCCTAGCTTTCGTTTTTATTTTAACGTATGATCCAAAATCGGGTACGCTAAACCACTTGGTAAGTGACCAAAAACCACCTCCACAAAACGCGGAGTGTAAAGAAGGTCATTACCAGGAAATTCAGTTTGCCCAAATGGGATACGAGTGTCCACAGGAAAAAAGAACGCACATGGGTGCGATTATAAGAACTTAAAAACTTAGCTCGTATTTTATATATAATGTTTACATTCGACCGCGATACCGCTACTATAGTTGCCGTGCTCATGTGTATTGTTGCCACAGTATACATGTACAGAGAACTTAATAAAACAAAAACCGAAATGGAAGGTGTCAAGGGATTTTACGGAAATCTCATGGCACACTTATCCAGACCACGCACACCAAAAAATTTATCCGAAGATCAACCACAAAATGAGGAGATTTTAGAAACCCAAGATGACAAATCCGAAGAAGAATCTTCAGAATAATCATCTTATTCAATTATAACTTGCTAATGAGCAATGAAGAAATACAAAGCAATAGCTATACCAGTTACATTTATAGGTGATAAACCACGTTTTCTCACCGTCCGGGATCGAAGGTTCAAAGATTGGATTTTCGTCACCGGAGGGTGCAGGCGAAGAGAAATACCAAATCCATTAAGAACGGCTTTGAGAGAACTCGAAGAAGAAACCAGAGGTGTTATTTCCCTGAAAAGAGGGGAATACACGGATTTTAAATTTACAGTAAAAGAAGCTCCGGGTATTGAATTAGAATACAACGTATTCATATTTTTCGTAAACTATACCATACAGGACCAAGTTGAACTCATACGAAAATTCAACGAAGAAAAACAAAAAATGAACCTTCGCAAGGTTCAAAAACAACCTATCAAAAGAACACACGACGAAAACGATTTTATGAATTTCGAAACACTCGCGGAGTTTAGTACCAAAAAACAATGGGATCGCATAGTTAAAAACGTACTAAACAACCCAGAGTTTTACGCGTGTGTGACTTCTCTCGATAGAAAAACCTTCTCTATTAAATAATGAAGTCTAAAACCTACATTTTATCCCAAATACGCGACCTTCTCATTGAAAGACACGCATATACTCCAGAACGCGCAGATCGTTATTTGGAATTACACAGGGAAGATAAAGTCTACGAGCTCCTCGTTCTAAAAAAATCTTTAACAGAAGAACAGGAGTTTCCAGAAGTATCGTATAGACGATCCATTTGGCATCACGAATACGATGATGAATAAGGAACATAAAAAATTAAAACGTAAGATTGGTAAGTAAACATGTTTAAACTTTGGTGTAAAAACCAAGGTTTTGCACATAGCTCCGATCTATCACATGTGCTCATGGACGGTGGCGTCCTTTCTGTGCCATTTGATAGATTGAATGAATTTTATACTAAATGTGTAGAAGCATACAATTCCGGTGAACAAATATTTATTGTCGAACAAAAAACCGAAAACTATAACTTTTTCATGGACCTCGATTATAAGGACGACGATGAACTAACCTTAGATCAAATTAAGGATATATGTAAAGTCATATGTGATAAAGTTTCCAAATTCGGGGGTAAAGACGCTTTAGTATCCGTCGCCGAACCAAAACCAATTGGTCACTTCATTAAAACCGGAATACACATCAATTGGCACGGGTTCGTAGTGAACAGATCGTCGGCTTTGGCTCTAAGGGAACACGTCATAAACACACTAAACTTAGCGTACGGATCGCGCGATTGGAAAGATATTGTTGATATTTCAGTCTATGGAAACTCTTCGCGTAATACAAAGGGAAGTGGATTTCGTATGCCGTGGTCACACAAAAAAGCAAAACACGAAGCATGTTCTGGTCAGGGGTGCGACGCGTGCAATAATTCAGGTAAAGAAACACAGAGTGAATATTTACCCATTTTTGTATATAAACACGGGCCTTTGTCAATGTTACAGAAAACAGAGCAAAAACCCTCTGTTGATATGTTACACATGGCAACTTTACGTACACAGAGTACAGATCCAGTTACAGTAGAAGGAACTACAAGGAAAAATGAAGGCTCTTTTACGAATATACAAACTAAAAATGAATTTAAAAATCAAGAAGCTCTTCTACTCGTAGAAACTTTTGTAAGAAAACATCTCGAAGGACAGAGTACTGCATCCGTTACAAAAATGTTCAAACACAAAAATCAATTTCTTGTTTCAACAACATCTAAGTATTGTGAAAATTTACGGCGCGCACACAGTTCAAACCACGTATGGTTTCATATAATAGGTGATACCATAGCTCAAAAATGTTTTTGTAATTGTGAAACCATGAAAGGTCGTTTTTACGGGTTTTGTAAAGATTTTTCAGGAAGACGACACCAGTTACCCAAAAAGATAACGGACGTTCTCTACGAGGATGGTAAAGTCCAAGCGTATGTACCCAAAAAGAAAAGTCCGGAGACAAGTCAAGTACACAACCCGGATGAACTTATCGAAAAGTTTATAAAAAAGTATGTTGTACAAAAAGAAACATTTCATATCGATTCTATCAAAAAAGTGGGTGTTAAGAAATACACCGTAAACACGAACCACGAGTGTAATACGTGTAAAGAAATCGTATCTTTTAACATTATAAAAAATCAAATACAACAAACGTGTAAGTGTAATTGTCGTGCACATATTCTCACAGATAAAATTGTACGTACTTTATAGAATGTTGGCTGTATTACTAGTTGTTTTTATGGTATATTTAGCATCGTCTTTAATTAAAAAAGATACAGGAACCGACCATATAACCGAACTCATACGCAAAACCCTCCCTTATTCAGGATTAAACCAAGTTTTATACAGGGAATTCTTAGCAAATATGAACATGGCTATAGAATATAAGACACACGTAGAAATTTCAGAAAAGTTACTCGACCGCGCACTCAAAAATTTACGCGAACTCGCTCTTTACACGGTTTCGAGTGATACGAGCGTTATAGAAGAAATAGATACGTTGGCAAACCAAATAAACGCCGAATTTGAACTCGTTTTAATAAATGAAACTCTTAATAAAAAATAACGTATTTAAAAGAATAGTCATATACATTAATTATAATGACAATAAATCAAGGAACACGCACGCGTTCTGGACGCATTTCCAAAGTTCCGGAACGTTTAGATCCAATCGAAGATATACCAGAAGACGATTACTCAGACGACGATTACGAAACCGAATCTGATATCGATAGTGAAGATGATGTAGATCTTCTCGAAACAGACGACGAAGACGATTTCGAAGATGACGATAGCGATGTGGATGAAAATGGCAATTTGAAAGGATTTGTTGTTGACGACGACGAAGATGAAGATGAGGAATAATAAGCTTAAAAAAATAGTTTTATTTTTTATAAATGGAAGCTGAAGTTGGTACTCCCATAGAATATAATCCAGACGAATTCGTAAAAGACCAAAAAGAAGAAGAGCCGGAAAATAACGATCAGTATTATTTTCCGCCTCCGCAAAACCATTATTACGATCAACCACCTTTACCGGAAAAAGTTGATATATTTTCAAATTTAGATAAAACGGGGTACATTATTATTTTTGTTGCATTTTTATTAGGATTTTTCATGGGTAAAACCATGCAACCCGTTATTCTTCGACCTGGATAGGTTTACCGCGTATCCATAAGTGTTCGGACGACGTTTGTTGCCCTTCAAAATCACCGATTGGACCAAGTTTAGGTTCTGTAAAATATGCGCGACTCACAACGAGTGGGTCCTTTAGTATATCCTTTGCGACATCGGACGCACTCACGTTTTCTGTACCTGATTTACTTTTTCGATCTTCGTATAATCGTAAAAATAAACCAAACATGAATAGAACAATAAGAATGGTGATTATGTTCAATATAATACTCAACATACTTACATTTATATAACAAAATTAATTAATTATTTAGATTCTACTTCTTCACCTTCCTCAACTTCACCTTCACCTTTCGTATCCTGGGCTTCCGTGGAATCTTCCTTTGCTTCGGATTCACGTTTCTTCCTTCTTTCTTCAATTTCTTCAGCGACAATCGCGTCCGCTTCTTTAACAAGTTCTTCCATTGGCGTATCTGGTTTCTCTTTTTGAAGGCGCTCAAGCACTTCAGCTGGGTGACTAATTGGTGGTTCATCGGGTTTCGTATAATACTTTGAGTTTTCATCACCCGGTTTAATGAACGTATTGGTTCCATTTTCCATCATGTCACGTTTACGTTCAGCAAACATCTTTGCGGCCAAGGCCTGATTTTCTTTGTATCCCGTCATGAGTTCCTCGAGCTTTTCGTTCGTATAGTGAACGTCCTCGATCTTCGCCGGGTCTGGAGGAATTAACAGCCATTTATACATGTCGACAACATAAATATCAAACGTCGCATCTTCTTTTTGAAGACGCTTCGCGTGTGAAGCCGCTTCATCACGAGTCGCAAATGTACCCCTAATTTTAATACCAAACTTATCGTTTTTTTGTGGTGCTTCCGGTCCTACAATGGAAAGACACGCGTAAAGTTGACCAGGAACGGTTGTGTAATCTTGTTCGAGAGACATTATTTATATTCTAAGTATGCTTAAAAACTTTAAGTCTATTATACATAACAATGCACGAGTTCTGGAATAAACAACCTGTTCCTCAAGATAAAGTTGTTTATGAAAAAGATGGTGAAATAGATTCATCTAGAAAACTTAGGTACGAAAAAAACCCTTTACCCGAAGGGTACGAATGGAGTTCGTGTACTGTAGACGAACTCTACGAATTTCTTAAAGAAAACTATATTCGCGACGAATTTTTTGAGTTTCACTATTCGAAAGAACTCATCGAATGGGCAACACAACCACCGGATCATATAAAAGAGTGTAATATAACTATACGTAAATCGGATACAGGAGAAATCGTCGTTTTCAATTCAGGGGTACCCGTGAACGTTCGTATCAACGAAAAAAATATTAAAATGTTACAAGCAAACTTTCTATGCGTATCCAAAAATATCAGGGATGTAAAGTTTACACCCACTATTATTTCCGAACAAGTTCGGCGTATGAATATAAATAACATATGGTCAGGTATATCTACCATTGTTAAACGAATACCTACACCCATCGCTAAAGTCAAATATTGGCACAGACTCATAAACGTCAAGAAACTAAACCGAGTAGGGTTTTCCAACGCACGGGAACAGGCGTACCGTATTTTAGGTACATCGCAGTTTAGGGAAATGACCGAACGCGATATACCTCGCGTCACGAAAATGTTACGCGATCATTTAAACCAGTTTAAACTTTCACTCGACATAGACGAATCGTACGTCAAACACTGGATTCTCCCTCGTAAAGATACCGTATATACGTACCTAAACGACGAAAAAGATCAATTTGCCACGTTTTATAGTTTGGATTACATACACAAACCAAGTGGTGAAACCATAAAACAGGCGTACACGTTTTACAACGTTGGGAACTGTTTAAAAGATGCCGTAATCATGGCACGTAATCGAGGTTTTGACGTTTACAATTGTCTAAACGTAGGCGTAGACGAAGAAGAACTTCGCAAACACAAGTTCATGGAAGGTACGGGACACAATCACTATTACCTTTGGAATTGGAAAATAAGTGAAGAAATACAACCTAAGAATATCGGGTTTGTTATTATTTAAAACACGAAGTTAATTAAAAATGGTACCCGAATCTTACATTAAAAAGAACGACGAAATCAAGGCGGTTCGCGAATTAGAAGATCATTTAAACAGGGACGTGGTCGATATTATTATAAAAAAAATAGAAAAATCAAACAGACTTGAATACGAAAACGAGTGTATAAAACATAAAAATTTTGCATCATGTACAAAATGGTTTAATATATTCAAAAATACATATTGGGGCATTTTTCCTATTAGAGGGGGTAGACAATTACCAGATTCGGAAATTATACTAAACCGTAATACCTTTGGTAATACTATGAAATCTGGTCGAAACCGTAGTGATTTCGAATATGATGAAAATTATTACGAACAACGTGCATATGGGATGGACCACAGAGAAGAATATATAGGTAAAGATGGTATAAAGTATCAAGTGTGTTCTCAATACCCGTATAATTTGATATTGAACGAAGACCAAATGAAATTGGAAGGATGGACAAAAATAGATCCATTATATCAAATCGGACAAGATACTTACATAAGAGAATTTGACAAGGATAAAATCAGGTGTAAACAAAAATTACGAAAATTGTACGAGGAAAAAAAGATGTATATGAAAAATGATACTTATTATGTTAAAAAATTGAAAAAAACAAATAAAAAAATCGAAGAATTGGAGGAATCATTGGGATACGTTTACGAACAAATATCGAAAAGTTTCTGAAAACAGTTCAAAATATTGTTATTTGTGAAGATAAAAGGGAACCTTAGTGAAGTAACTCCATTTAAAAAAGAAGAACGTCTATATAAATAAATGGAGGAGATACGCAAGTACCATAACGAGGCCAAGCGTCTCCTCATCCAATCGGCTACCCGCGAAGGCGACAGTATTTTGGATGTAGGATGTGGTTTCGGTGGCGATCTTCAAAAGTGGCGACACGTCGGGGCAAACATAAGCATGTGTGAACCCAACCCCGAATCACTCAAGGAGGCTAAGTCGCGCGCTAAGAACATGAAAATACGCGTCAACTTTTACGAGGGTGATATATTCGCGTGTCCCCAAAGAAAATACGACGTCGTATGTTATAACTTTGCGTTACACTACATTTTCGAAACGAAACAGTTATTCGAAACGTCACTCTTAGCCATCAAGAATAGAATTAAACCCGGGGGTCGGTTCATAGGAATAGTACCGAATTCCGATAAGATTATCATGAAAACACCCGTAAGAGACGATCTCGGGAACTACTTTTTAACGAAAGAAACGAGTTCGGGGAACTTTGGCGAAAAGTTATACGTCCACTTAGCCGATACACCGTATTATGCCGACGGACCAAAGGTTGAGCCCATTGCACACAAAGACATGTTATTTACACGCATGGAAGATTTGGGGTTTACTTTAACACTATGGGAAGATCTTAAAGGAAACCCGGTTTCGGATCTGTATAGTAAATTTTGTTTCGTGTTTAGGAAATGATTAGTTTCTATTAGTACGTCTACTCTGAGCAGCATTACCCACTTTTTTTCGTATAGTATTTGTGTTTGTGTTATTTATTTTAGTCTTCGAGAGACTGTTTGGTGTTTTTGGCTTGTTTGGTGTTTTTGGCTTGTTTGGTGTTTTTGGTTTTACAAACTTGACGAACGTTAAATTTCTTCTAAATAATGGTTGTCGTGTAAATGGATTTGAAACGATTTTTGTGTTTGGACTAAGACTGTATAAAGTCTTAATATTAGTGATATTAGTAGATGGGTTTTTCGTTTTTATCCAGTTTAGAAGTGATTTTTCAGTTAAGTACTTATTGTATCCGAGGTTTAAGGCATTATTACCGACACTGAAATTATACCCAGATATAGGATCGTTACGTTTAGTGTTTAGGGGTACGTTTTTTCTTGGAATTAGAATTTTAGTACTTGAATTCTTAAAAATTTTTAAACCGCTACGATAAAGACTACTGTTTATATATTTAAGGTTTGGGTTATTTTCCAAATAAAGATACTCTAACTTTTTAAGGTTACCGATTGATTCTGGTAACGATGTTAAATTATTACGTCTCAAAGAAAGATACTCTAACTTTTTAAGGTTACCGATTGATTCTGGTAAAGATGTTAATTTATTATACCCCAAATAAAGATACTTTAAGTTTTTAAGGTTACCGATTGATTCTGGTAAAGATGTTAACTTATTATCGCCCAAACCAAGATCATTTAAGTTTGTAAGTTTACCGATTGATTCTGGTAAAGATGTTAATTTATTATACCCCAAATAAAGATACTTTAAGTTTGTAAGTTTACCGATTTGTGGTGGTAACTGTTCTAATTTATTATTAGCCAAAAAAAGTGTCTCTAAGTTTTTAAGGTTACTGATTTCTGGTGGTAAAGATGTTAAATTATTAACACTCAAATTAAGTTCTCGAATATCTAATCTAGTGACACCTAGTGCCCTGAGAGAATTGGGGACGTTACTGTTACTACTCATATACCTTTACCTGTTATTATTATTTCTATTAGTACGTCTACTCTGAGCAGCGTTACCCGTTTTTTGCTTTTTAGTAGGTGGTTTGTTGTTATTATTTCTATTAGTACGTCTACTCTGAGCGGCGTTACCCGTTTTTTGCTTTTTAGTAGGTGGTTTGTTGTTATTTATTTTAGTCTTGTTTAATTTGTTTGTTATGTTATTTATTTTAGTCTTCGAGAGACTGTTTGGTGATTTTGGTTTTACAAACTTGACGAACGTTAAGTTTTTTCTAAATAATGGTTGTTGTGTAAATGGATCTGAAACGATTTTTGTGTTTGGACTAAGACTGTATAAAGTCTTAATATTAGTGATATTAGTAGATGGGTTTTTCGTTTTTATCCAGTTTAGAAGTGATTTTTCAGTTAAGTACTTATTGTATCCGAGGTTTAAGGCATTATTACCGACACTGAAATTATACCCAGATATAGGATCGTTACGTTTAGTGTTTAGGGGTACGTTTTTTCTTATTATTTGAATCGGTGGATAAAGTTTAGTACTAAAATTCTTTGTAATAACTAAACCTTCGCGATAAAGACTCCTGTTTATATATTTAAGGTTTGGGTTATTTTCCAATTTAAGTTCATCTAACTTTTTAAGGTTACCGATTGATTCTGGTAAAGATGTTAATTTATTATTAGTCAAATCAAGTTCCATTAATTTTGTAAGGTTACCGATTTGTGATGGTAAAGATGTTAAGTTATTATCATTTAATCTAAGTACCATTAATTTTGTAAGGTTACCTATTGATTCTGGTAAAGATGTTAATTTACTATGATACAAACTAAGGTACTCTAATTTTTTAAGGTTACCTATTGATTCTGGTAAAGATGTTAAGTTATTATAACTCAAATTAAGTTCCTTTAAGTTTTTAAGGTTACCGATTTCTGGTGGTAAAGATGTTAAGTTATTATAATACAAATCAACTCTCTTTAAGTTTTTAAGGTTACCTATTGATTCTGGTAAAGATGTTAATTTATTCTCACACAAAGAAAGATACTCTAACTCTTTAAGGTTACCTATTGATTCTGGTAAAGATGTTAATCTATTATTACTCAAATCAACTCTCTTTAAGTTTTTAAGGTTAACGATTTCTGGTGGTAAAGATGTTAAGTTATTATACCACAAATCAAGATTATTTAAGTTTTTAAGGTTACCGATTTCTGGTGGTAAAGATGTTAAATTATTACGATCCAATCTAAGTTCCTTTAATTTTTTAAGTTTACCGATTTCTGGTGGTAAAGATGTTAATCTATTCCTACTCAAATCAAGAATTACAATGTCTAATCTTCTGACACCGAGTGCCCTGAGAGAATTGGGGACGTTATTGTTATTACTCATATACCTTTACCCAATTTTTTTTTGTTCCTCTATGGTAAGTAAGTAATATAGGATGTTACTCGTAATACTCCTCGTACTAATAAACGCGTTTTTGTTTATCAATACACGCGAACCCGAAAAACTCACAGAGGTTCGCGAAAAGTATAGAATACTCAGGGAACACATAGAAAAAACCAATAACGAAGATTTCAAAATGTTGTGTAAAGAAATTCCGATCACCGCGCATCACCGGTTAAACGGGTCTATTGGGTATAACGTGAATAAGGGTAACGATATAGGTATATGTATAGACGGTGAACCTAACGAAATATTTCACGTACTTTTACACGAACTCGCGCACTGTACCGTCGTCGAGTATTCACATAGTAAAGAGTTTTGGGATAAGTTCGATAAACTTAGATCGATATGCGTTTCTATTGGAATCTACCAGGAAATACCACAACGAACCGAATTCTGTGGTAAACATATTCAGGATAAATAAATAATATTTATTATTAATAAAATGGAATCAGTCTCCGATTTAATGAAAATGTATGTTTTGCTTAACTGTTTACTCGCAACAATAAGTGCGCCTCTTTTAACGAATAATCAGTGGGTAAACATGGGTTTGCTCGTCGTTATACTACCATCAATTTTGTGTGCGTTACCGAGAGGCGGTAATCTATTTGGACGTTTAGCTCTAGACGCACCATTCTTAGTAGTTTCAACTTTAGTAGGTATGGGTATAGTTGCGGGTATTTCTCAAATAAACGAACGCATCGAAAAAGATTTTAAAGATTACGGTAAAACTACGAAGAGTACTGGTACTGTTCTAGGACTTCGCGCAGTTGGATTACTGTTCGGATTTCTCATTTCGTACTTCTTATTCGGAAAGAGAATGTATAAACACTATAATGCTATTTAAGCGTATCTTCTTGCTATATAAAAAGCAATAGCCGCGACTAAACCAGTTGAGGCTAAACCAACGGCACTTCGGTGTCCTTGGTCGTTCAAAAACGATGGGACGAAGTTTGCAAGTTTTTCCTGAACTGGCTTACTAATTGCCGCCGCAGCACACACCGCAACGATGAGTGCTTCGAACTGGTCGTCAGTAAGGTTGAATGGATTTTTAGATTCCGCTTGTTTCTTTTCTTGGGTTTGTTGCGTAACCGGTTGTTGTGCCATCATCATCGGCGTTTGCATTTGCATTTGCGTCATGCGTGGGTCTTGAGACATCATTGGTGGTTCCAGTGGGTCTTCAGCGTGTCCCATAACATCTGAAATTGGAGTCGAGTCCATCGTTTGTTTATTTTCAATATTTTTTTCGGGTGGATTATTCGGCACAAAGTGTGTCGACTGATTATTATTTAACGATACCATACCGTCACCAGTGTCAGATAAATTCATAGTTCTAACGTCCGTCATTTATGTAGTCATAGGTTTTTGAGATATGTCATTGACGCATTATTCGCCTGAGTGTAAAACATATCTCGGGTACATACCCAAAAATGTATTTAAAACCCTAGGTAAAACATCCTTTTTTTCACATTCGGGTATAGAATCGTTAAAATATATACGTTTGGAATCGTGGCATACATTTATGTACATATAGTAACCACCACCTGATGAAAGTTCGTTAAATTTTGCGTATGGATAGACCATTCTCGAACTGCATATTCTTCTGATAAAGTTCATTATTTATTATATTACTTTGTTTTTGTAATTTTAAGCTTTGTTTTCTTTGTTGCATTTTTAGCATCTGCTTCCTTTTGATCTAAATATTTGGGATTGTACATCTTTTTATGAAGTTTCCATAGATCAGGGCTACCAACTTTAAAATTTTTCCTAAGTGTGGCTTTGTACCAGAATACACAATCCTCTATTTTATTACTCTTCGACGTATTATCTAACACTAAACATTCGTAGTTTTCCGTACACGCATCCATAACTTTATTAAACATATCAAAACTCGGAAAAATACCAAAAAATGATTTATATATTTTTTCTCTATTCTGAATGATGTTTTCTCTCAAAACAAACACGTAATCGACGTTTGCCCTGAGTGCTGGTGGTAAATCCATGACGTATTGCATGGTAAGCATGAAAAATATGTTATAGTGTCGCCCGTTCATAAAACATTGGCGAATACACGTATCTTTCAAAAATTTACTATCGTACATACAGTCATCTAAAAGCATGAATGTACCGTTATTTCTACTTTTACCTTTTGTACCAACTAGTTTTCTCTGTCTCGAAATAACTCGCTCTATAGCATCTCTATCGTAATCACCGTATACGAATAAATCTGGTATAAATTCACCGTAAAAATGGTTACCTTCTTCCGTACCAGAAAGTACAACACCCGCTGGTATATGCTTTTTGTAATACATGATATCCTTGACCAATGTAGATTTACCCGTGTTACGTTTACCAATAAACACACACACCCGATCGTCTGTCATTTTTTCGGGTCTGAATTTCTTCAGTTGAAGGTTCATTCTACAGTACTGTCTCGTTTTATTTCATAAAATTTTACTCACGTAAAGTAAGAATGGCTGGTCGAATAAACCTTGCTGTCACGGGTATTCAGGACCAATGGCTTACTGGTGATCCCGAATTTTCGTATTTCCTGATGAATTTTAAACGACACACGAAATTTTCAATAGAGGCTATAGAAACACCGTTTGATGGTGATGTCGATTACGACGCAACCGTAGAGTGTCGTATTCCCAAAAATAAAGGGGATCTCGTACGAAGTATGATGCTTAAATTCACTTTACCACAACCATCCGGTACGGCATCGTCTGGATACGATATAAGATACAGGAAATCTATAGGTGCTCAAATCATAGAGTATGCAGACCTTTTGATTGGTGGTCAAACTATTGAACGTATAACGGGTGATTATATCTACATGTATGATCAAATACATAACAACAAAGATGATATAGACCAAACACTTTATTTCTTAACGGGGCATGATAATTATATAGCGGTTTCATACGATTGGGATTATAACGTCCTTTTACCGTTTTATTTTTTCAGACACCCAAGTTTAGCTATACCCGTATGTGCACTTACGAAACAACTCGTCGAAGTACGCATAAAGTTTAAGAAACTCGAAGACGTTGTTATTCAGTATAAAACCGATACGGATATCATCGATCCACCCACTGATGTTTCTTCTTCTATTAAAAAAGTATCACTCGTCACTGATTTCTTTTTCGTTACGGAAGATGAAAAGAACTTCTTACTTACCCGTCCTATAGAATATGTCATCACACAACTCCAAATGTCACAGTTTAAGTTTAAAGCAGGTGAAACTAAAAAAGCGGGTATGCTCAATTTTAAAAATCCTGTCAGGGAACTGTTCTTCTTGGCAGTGAGTGACGACGTTCATAAACTCAACCCAATAAAACACGTTACCATGAAATTTAACAATAACACGATAATAGACGCCGATAATTTAATGTTAAGTTACGAACAACCTTTGAAATATTATACGGGCGTTACCGAAAACAACTTTGGTGTGTATAGCTTTTCACTTAAACCTGAAACATATCATCCAACTGGACAGGTAAACATGAGTCGAATAGCTCATAATCTTATTGAAATTGAACTCGATTCACCAGACGCTAATTTTGGACACAAAGTATATGTATATGCAGTAAACTATAACGTGTTACGAATAAATAGCGGTCTCGGGGGTTTAAAATTTTAGTGCCTTATACTAGTAATGGCTGGACGTGTTCAGTTACAAACATCCGGACCACAGGACGCTTTTTTTACGGATAATCCAGAGTACACGTATTTTATAAAGAATTTTCAAAAACATACAAACTTTGCACCATTCTTTGTTGATTTAGATGTTGATGGTGAAATTGAATTTGGAAACACCATAAAGTGTACCATTCCCCAAAATCAAGGCGACCTTCTGAAAACCGTGAGTTTGAAAGTTGAATTAAGCGCTATAGATCAAAATTTAATTAACTCATTACACCAAAATACAACTGGTATAGGATACAACGAATCGATAGGTCACGCCATGATTGAATACGTCGAACTCGTCATAGGTGGTGAAGTTATACAACGCGTACCGAGTGATTTCTTAGCGATTTATTCGGATAACTACGTCACGCAGACGAAACAACATAATTTAGCCAAACTCGTGGGTAAACCACCTTTAGAGTTGTCAGGTACAGAAGCCATGACAACAACTATAGGGCATTATTTAGGAAACGCAACTTCAGATACTAAATATTTTATCGATATACCCTTTTACTTTTACAATAATCCTGAACTCGCGATACCACTCTGTGCCATAACACAACAAGAAATTGAAATTGTTATTAAATTAAGAGACGTCGATAAATGCATTCATTCGGTAAGATCAGATTCTTCATATGTTATGTATACAGGTCTCAAACCAAAAAACTTAATAAAAAGTGCTAAAATCACACTGGAAATGGTTTCTTTGGATGAAGAGGAAAAACAAAAGTTAAATAACCAGAAAATAGACTATATAATAACACAATTACAGGAAAATAATTTTCAAATTGAACAAAGTACAGACACGAATCCCGTAAGTTATAGTTATAAATTAAATCTAAAAAATCCTATAAAAGAACTCTATTTTTTAATACAAAGCAAAAGAAAAGGTGTCAATAGTTTTTTTACAACACCTTTTGACTATGATAATTCTAACCAAATACTAGATTCAATATATTTATCACACGAACATCTTAAAAGTGTAGAACTTAAACTTGACGATTTAGAAATATTAAACGACAAAACGGGTAGTATTATTAACTTACGCGCGGTACAAAGTGGTATACATCATTCAAGAACGCAATTGTTCAGAAGATACTACTCGTATAGTTTTGCACTCGAACCCGAACGGTGGTACCCTACAGGCCAAAGAAACTTTAGCTTAGTAAAAGAACAAATACTCAAAGTTACTATGAATAGCGAAGAAGAATCGGAAAGGGAACTTAGAGTTTTGGCACTTAGTTATAATATACTCCGTGTTGAAAACGGTATCGCTAAAACACTGTTTAATGCATAATGAATCAACAAGAAAAAGACGCAAACATAAACTTAATAGAACAAATACAGGAATCTGCTATTAACATTATCCAACCCGTATTCGAAAAGTCCATGATACTTGCAGCAGAATACGCAAAAGCGTGTGGACGTACTATTGTACTCGCAGAAGATATGGAATATGCCATGAAATATTGTGCCATGAACGAAGTTGGTAAGAAAATGGGATCACATTTCCCGGACATAGACGAAGAAGAATATTCAGATGAAGACGAATACATTGAATTTGAAGATGACGAAGACGTTCCTTTTACGCGATATTCAGGTAGAGAATACAAATTCGTTAAAATGAACATGGCATATGATAATTGGAATACATGGGAACCCAAAAATCCGTCAGAACGGATGTTAAAAAATGCCATAGATAGTAATGAACACATCAGATCCAGAGGGATGGACGACGACTTCTGAATATTTTAAAATATACGGTGATGAAAGTTCTAATTCCGAAACAGATACGGAATCGGATACGGAATCGGATATAGAATCTATAAATGTTGGTATGCTCAAGGGGTATCTAAAACCACAATACTACAAAAAGATTTTAGTCGAAGAAGAATTACTCCCAGATTAAAATCTCAGGATACTATATAAAAATGTCTACTGCTGCTGAAACTGTTACACTCGTCACGCGCGAACTCGAGTCGCAATCCCTGAACGCGATCGTCGCCGGTTTTTCATTCGCGGCCGCCCTTTCGTGGATGGATTTGGTAAGATGGTTGGTTAACCAAGTTGTAAAGGTTAACAAGAACGGTGGTATGAACTACACGCTCACTGCTTTGTTCACGACTCTCTTGTCTATCTTGGTCTACGTCGGTATCTCTCGTGTTTCCACGCGTGTCCAAAAGCCAGCGCAACCAATCTTCGCGGTTACTCGATAAGCTTTGGTTTTTTCATAACCAGTAATAAAAATAATCCGGTTGCGACTATCATGAATATAGATATAAACGCATCCCATCTATGCGGATCCTCTAATTCGGGGATACTCATAGGTGGTGGAAGAGAAAAGTCTCTTTCCAAATTAGTCACGTTCTCGAGTTTATCAGTAGAACACGTTACAGCAAGTTTAAGTATATGGTTCGCGTTTCTAAAATCATAGGGTATTAATCGGTTATTGCTACTATAATAAAACTGTACCCTTAAACTCGATATCGTTTTTTGTGACCCAGAATCAAAATTGTGTTCAACCGTATCATCGACACCCGAATAATTGATCACGTCACCGCACAAAAGTATACGTCCTGTATAAAAAGGTATTTCAGAAAACACGGTTTTGTTAAATTCGTCGGAGCCACTACTCAGTTTAACAATAATCGCATCCGCACCTTGTAAATTAATGCTCCCCGTTTCGAGCGTTGTTCCAGAGGAGGCTACGTTACTTGCTGGTAAACCTAAAATATCGTGTGGTGTCGTGTACCCACTCGAGCCAGTCGCGTACCCATTCGTACCCCCGTAAAACTCAAACGTAAAAGGTGCACTACCCGTAAACGTTATGGCATTCGTTTCCTTATCAAATATAGCAGATGTAATATCAGATGAAGCCGATACAATAGCTTGTGCCAAATCTTGACCACTATAGTTTCCTATTGGTATGGTGACTGGTGTACCATTTATATCAAACTGGTTATTTCTATCGTGTATGAGGTACTGACTATTGTGTATACGTGCAGAAATGAGCGATATTTTTGTCACGTCATAAATGGGATTTTTTAAGTGGACGACGTAATCACCTGGGTTTGGGTACAGAACAGGATCGCGTTCGCTACTGTCTATATCTAAGGTATGTACCTTCATTAAAATATATGAACAATATTTTAATGAGTGTATATCACGATTCAACAACTATTTATTTAATTACGAGAGACTGTGAACCAGTGGATTATTTGCGAGCTGTCTTTTAGCCACATCTAAGCTTGTACTCGATGCATTTGGATTATAGTGACCCTTGTATGCATTTAATTTATGGTAATCATTGTTTCTATATTGTTGCGTCCATGCACCATCCGCGGCGTTTACTCTTCCGTCAATTCGTGTTGTATCCGAACGAACACTCGTGACCATACCACCTTGGTTAAGAGCATCGGCGCGAACATTCATTCTCCCTGGACCAGCCATACGGTTCGCTTTACCACGACGGTCATCTGGTCTGAACCCATATTTCATGAGTTCTTCAACGGTGTGTTGCGTACCATACGTCCTCTTCTCACCAATTTTGCTCGCTGGTGAACTCAAATACCCACCAACAAAACTACTTATACCCGGTGCAGGTTGGTTATTGTACTGATACTGCTCCAAGTTACCATCCTTCTTGTTACGCGTCGGTTCTTGTGCGCGTGTAAGCGCAGAAACCGTCCTCTTTGCACTCGCGTACCCCAAAGTATCTGTACGTAACCCGGTTTCGGATCTATTCGTAGTTCTCTTCGTTCGCTCGTGTTCAGCTCTTGGTGTTCTACCACCCATACCTTGTGCTCTACCTGGTACTGGTGGAAGTCTACCTTGAAGAAAAGCGGTCTTTTCCGGTCTGTTGTGTGAAACTTCACCAATAATACCTCGTCGACCACCTTTGGAATCGTAAGCTGGACCAGATCTACCCGGCAAAGTTGTTAAACGGTATGCACCGACATTTTCTGGGTTAACACGGAACAGCTGTTGATGACCACCAAATGCAGGTACATCCGGACCAACACCTAAACCTGGACCAACGAGTTGTTTCTCAACTGGTGAAAGATTATTCATTCTACCCGCGTCGTACATTCGGTTTCGCATATCCAGTATTTCACCTCCGGAAGATCTACGTTGTGGTGCAATTTCAGCAAACGAACCCATTTCTTCCTTGGACGTATACGATGGTTCAACCAATGGTGATAAAGGACCTAAATAATCAGATTCTATGGTGATATCTCTGTTTGCAAATTCGGAAGAGACTTCCTGTTCTTGAATAGGGTTACCTTCTACTGTATACATTTCATTTGGACGACTTAATTTTCGACCAGCATAAACTAAACCGGCTATAGCCAATATTGAGATGGGATCAGCCATTCTTATTTCTTATTAAGATTTTTATTGAGGTATCTTTGCTGAAACAAACCATTTTGTGTTTCTGCTCGTGTACTCATGGGTTCGTATGTTTGTGTTCGAAGTGGAACTTTACATTCGACGTTTTGGAGTGGGTGGAAATTTCTTTCGTACGTTTTTGCCAAGACCTTGTTAAATCGGGACGTGGATTGGGGTCTGAGTTGATCGGAAGTTTCTATGTATTGCGCTGGTGCACCTTTACCCGCCATGTACGGCGCAGTTCCATACAACATCGTGTTTGGGCGACTTGAACCGTAATTCAGGGTACTGGGCTGGGGATACACAAAAACTTCTTCAGTTGCACACACGGGTGGAACCGCGTGATCTTGTACAACTTTCATGCCTGGTTGGAGTTGATACGCCATTTATTATTACAAAATATTTTGTTTAAGCAAATCGAGTATCTACTTTACTTTATTTAATTTATATGATTTAGTTTCTCACGTCCCCGTTTGGTGCTAAACCGGAAAAGGCTTCGAGTTGTACGCCTCTTGCATCTGGATCACATAATCTTGGGTCTTGTCTACACGTGTTTTGTCTCTTACCGTGAATAAACTCGTAATAAGGGGTATTACCAATAGAAGTATCTGGCATACTTATGAATTGTCTAGATAAGGCATTTTTCTGGTATTCTGGCATAGACGAACGAGAACGCGCTGGACCATAGTTTATACCTTCAGTTATGTAATCATTCACGGGCTTTCTCACGGTAGGGTAATAACACGATTGTGGCCTATCTGGTCTGTCTACGTAGTCTGACATGAGCACGTTACCCATTGGATTATCTCTCGTAGGAACGAGACACTCTTTACCAATGTTATTATATGCCGTAGTTGGTCTAATAGAATTATCCTTTACCATATTGGATTTTTCCATTATATAAAGAACACCGAGTGCAGTAGCACCCAAAACGAAAATACGAGGATCTCTGTTTATGAGATAGACTATACATGTCGCATAAATGATAAAACGTGCCGATGCATTAACACGTTCTGCTGAAGATTGTGTTTTTGACGGCCAAAATTCAAGGACTTTATCTGTACGAATCAATTGTTTTGGATCTTCAAACCAAGATGTCATTTATATATATTGACTTTATTTTTTCAACATACCACCTAACATGCCTTGCATGGTTTTCATGAGTGCACTTTCATCTAATTCCGAACCGTCGTCTTTCATTTTGTCTGCGCACTGTTTAGCTACATTTTCAATCATGGAAAGTGTGTCTTCTGGAATAGAACTGATAGTTGTACCGAGCATGTACAAAGTTTGAACATACTGCCAAATAGCATCTTTTGTGTTTTGTGAACACGAGGACCAGTGCTTTTCGAGATTTACATCTTTCATGAAATCCAAGTTTTTAGATTCGTTTATGAAAAAGGTATCGTCTTTAGCGGAAATTTTATCCGCGAACGGCGTAACGCTTGCCATAAATCCATCAACTACTAACCGGGGGTTCGTCTCTTTCATTAAATCGAAAGCCGATAAGCATTTCTTCAAGCCTTTTTCTTCTGGAAATGTCTTGTGTAATTCCACAAGAAATTGGCCCATCATTTCGTTAAATGCAGATACAGATGTCATTTTTATACTGTAAGTGTGTATTATATCTTTAAGTAAATAAAATTAAAAAGGTTCAGTTGATATAGTTTCCTTCTTACCTAAACCATTCGTAACAATAAAAAATACTAAAATTGCGTTGAGTGCGGCTGGTTTCGCGTATGCACTCACGGGAAGCTTACCTTCGTTATTTAATCTCGCTTTAAAGTGTATGTACCCAGCTGTTAGTAAAGCGGCAATTATACCGGCCCACGCGGGATCTCTCAAATAGTCTTCAAACTCCATTTATCTAATAGTAGCCAACTTTTTTTGCACGAGTTTCAGATGCGTCTGGAAACAAAACCCCTTCTTCCTCTCTTTCTTGTACTGGAGGTGGAGCGGTATTTATAGTCCTGAACTCGTTATCTAAAGGTGACGTTCGTGGTTGTTGTGGTTCTTCTCCCATTGGTTGTGGTTGTGGTTCTTCTTCCATTGGTTGTTGTGGTTCTTCTTCTCCCTCCATTGGCTGTTCGAACGGTTCTTCTGAAGTTTCTTCCATACCTTCTTCACCTTCTTCGAGAATGTCCGGATCTTCCGAATCGCCAACTTCGGCTTCACCTACATCCAAATCTTGACCTTCTTGTGTCTGAGACATGTATGTTTGTAAAATTTGTTGAACAGGTATGAGTTCCTTTATGGAAGTTTCTATACACGCGGAAAACCTTTCGTATAATTTATCATTTCTCGCGTGTTCGTTTTGGTTTTCGTGATAAATGTACGGATCCTGGTACAAATCTTTAGCGACGTTGTTATAACACGTCTGAATAAACACTTCGTTCGTGGGAAGTTTGAGTGAAATTTTCTTATTATCTTTGTTCAAACGAACAGCTGATAAAATTTTAACACAACTTACGAATACCGCGGCTAATAAGTCATTAAACCACGCACACCGGTTCGTTATATTATCCGTGTGCTGTTTTGACATAGCATCACTCCAATTTGGAACTTCTTTTAAAAGTTTTTGATACATGACAAGAACTTTGCGACCTTTAGAAAGTTTATACGCTTCTTCGTATAAGTTCTCGAAGGTTTCAATCATGACTGGGCACATGAGTAAACACAATTGACCAACGTATTCGCGTCGCGCTTCTACTAATATATTTAATGGATCACTCATATTTGTGATTAATTGGGTTTTTTTATAAACTCGTATCACGCGTTTCGCCTGTATTTATTCGCGGCCTTTTTAAGGTTTACAAAAGATGGGAATTCTCCTAAATCTTCTGTATCTTCGTGCTGAACATTTTTAATAGATTTTTTGGGTTTCCATGAAATACAGAGTTCGTATTCACCTATTTGTTGTACAGTAAACCCACCTATTTCAAATTGACGTTTTATATACTGTAACGCCTTTACTCTGTTAAAGTGTGGGTGTCCCATGACAAACGAAGGAATCTGACAAAACAAGTATTTGTGTCCTAATTCAACGGATTGTCTTATCTTTTTTGATACCTGTTCGTATATTTTGACATACGTCTCTTTTTTTAATCGATTCCTTTTTTCAGTTATACGTGATATTTCATCAATACTGATCATTACATTTTATTGAGAACTTTTAAATACGAATTTTACCGTACATACTTTGTGGTTCTGGTATAACCTTTTCTATAAAATTTTTACTTTTTATGATATCTATTTCACTTTGTCTGACATTCGTGTAATCTTCAAACTCTCTTCCTTTTATAGACGTTTGATAAATACTTGGGTCCGATGGTGGACTGTAATCTATAGGCTGTGTCGCCAAACTTAAAACGGTCGCCTTGCCGTCAATAATTCGTATATCCGACGTAACAGCAAACCCTAAAGCAAACCCCTTATGTTTAACCGCTATGAACATACATCTGTATAGTTCCTGGTTTGTTTCTTTGTGTACGTATTTTTTTACTAAGGTAGTTTCTATAATGTACGTACAAAGACCCGTTCTTTTTGATATTTCTTTATTTGTCGCGAATACCATTTCTTGCATGAGATCATTCGTGACTTCAACATCTTTATCGTATTCAATATATTCGGTTAAATCAACAGTCGTATCTTTTATTACTATAGGTCCTATAGGTTTGGTGTATCCAGATAATCCAAAGGATTCAGTGAATTTTTCTGTCCTGGACATGCTTATGAGTACAATAAGTAGTAATAATATCAATACAAGCTTCATTATTTAATATTAAAGGTTATTTTTTTATTAATTATTAAATAATATTATACAAAAAAAGTATACCTAAAACATAGAGAGTTTTTAAAAAATGTCTGTCAATAAAAGTACCAACTACTTACAAAAAATAATTTTATTTCATTCACTTTTCACTTTTTGGAATTCGAATATATAATTATTTTTTTCAAGTGGTCGGGACTTTTTTTGACGGACATTTTATTTTTTTACTGTTTAATTTGTGTATAAAATGTTTTAAAAATAAAAGTATACCTAAAACATAGAGAGTTTTTAAAAAATGTCTGTCAATAAAAGTACCAACTACTTACAAAAAATAATTTTATTTCATTCACTTTTCACTTTTTGGAATTCGAATATATAATTATTTTTTTCAAGTGGTCGGGACTTTTTTTGA
>Ga0255777_10000312_pt1 | contig 45986 bp, 46 predicted proteins | sample 101ome_15_FD_179975 | JGI IMG/M metagenome (GOLD analysis project Ga0255777, IMG submission 179975) | Coastal salt marsh microbial communities from the Groves Creek Marsh, Skidaway Island, Georgia - 101402AT metaG (version 2) | ecosystem: Environmental > Aquatic > Marine > Intertidal zone >... | reverse complement strand
GATCACTTTCGGCCACTTCCACGGCCCCGATACTTCCACCAAAATAGCCATCAGAAATATTTTGATAGGTCTTGCCACCGTCTTCAGTTTTCCATACTCCGCCACCAGTTGCTCCAAAATAGAATAAGTTGGGCTTGCCTGGAACACCGGTTACAGCCGCCGAGCGGCCTCCACGAAAAGGCCCTATTTGCCGGTAGCTGAGTGAGCTATGGTATTCAGCAGCGATTTGGGGAGGGTTTGTTTTTTTCCTTTTTCGCTGTGCATGAGCGGGTTGGGGAGTCATCAACGCAAAGACAAGGAGTATCAAAAAATATTTAATGCTTTTCATGATTAGGTTCGTTTAAATCAAGGTAAAATGTACGTAAAAACTCGGGAAAGTAAAACCCTTATTTGGAAGAAACCGTTAATTGGGTTTTTATTTCTTTGAGTAAATAAAAACCGGTAATCACCGTAGCGAGGAATTCTCCTATGGGAAAGGCAATCCACACGCCAAACACGCCCAAATAGGGAGGCAGTATAAAAATAAGTGGAATCAGGAAAAACCCTTGTCGGGTCAGGGTAAGCAGCAGTGCAGGCAGGGCTTTGCCTATGGCTTGAAAATAGGCAGCTCCGATAAGTTGAATCCCGATGATCGGAGTAGCGGCAAAGATCCATCGAAGAGCGTTTGGGGTTTGCTGGAGCACTGCAGCATCATTGGTGAAAATTGCAACAAACGCCTCGGTAAACGTAAAAATTAGTACGCTTATAATAGCAGCGAGGGTCGTGGCGTATAGCAAGGCAGTTTTGATGACTTGTCGAACACGTTGGTAGTTTTTTGCACCATAATTATACCCGGCAATGGGGAGAAAACCCTGGGTAATTCCCAAAACGGGAAACAGGGCAAACATCAAGGTTCTACTAATAATGGCATAAACCGCCACAGTGGTTTCACCACCAAAATCGTATAAAATAGTATTGACCAAAAGTACAACGATACTCACCACAGCTTGGCGAGCTAGCGTGACCGACCCCAAGGCGCCAATTTGTCGAACCAACGAAAAATCCAATAAAAAATGTTTGGGAGACAGGTGTAATTCGGAGTTTTTGGACCTAAAAAAATACAAAAGGTATGCTGCACAAACTCCATAAGACAGGGTTGTGGCCCAGGCCGCACCCGCCATACCCCAATCAAAAACGTAAATAAAAAGCACATCCAAACTCAAGTTACTGATCGAAGGCAATAGCATGGCATACATCGCATAGTGGGGTTTGCCCTCGGCGCGTACAACGTTGTTGCCCATCATGCAAAAACCGAGAACAGGCACACCATACAACACGATGGTATAATAGATTTTTGCAGGCGCATACAAGGCTCCTTTTCCGCCAAAAAGGGGGATTAGACTTTCGATAAACGCCAGTCCCAAAACGACAAAAGACACGGTAAAAAAAAGCGTAAGGGTCAACTGATTCCCAAACGTATGCAAGGCCTTTTCTTGGTTTTTATCGCCCAAAGCCCTTGAAATCACTGAGCTACCTCCTATTCCAATGGCCATACCAAGTGCACCGATAAAAAAGGAAACTGGCAAAACAACATTAATGGCAGCGATAGCATTTGCACCTATCCATTGACCGACAAAAACTGTATCAATAAGAATATTGAGGGACATGACCAAAATCCCAATCGAAGCGGGTACAGCTTGCTGAATCAGTAATTTAGTAATGGGTTGTTGGCCCAATTGTGCGGCACGGTCTGTCGCCATTAGGCCGTTTCTTTTTCGGCCAAGGCCCACTGATCGATCCATCGACTTAGGACTTGTACCCAGTCTGATCGGTCATTGATACAGGGAATCACGTGCAAGTGTTCTCCGCCTTTTTCTTCAAAATCCTCTACGGCCTCCATTCCTATTTCTTCTAGGGTTTCTAAACAATCCGAGACAAAAGCGGGGGTAACAATGGCCATTTTTTTAACCCCTGCTTTGGCTTTATTGGCAACCGTTTTATCCGTATAAGGCTGTAGCCAAGGATCTAAGCCTAGTCGAGACTGAAAAGTGGTGGTGTATTGATCGGGTTTAAGTTCAAGTAATTTGGCCACCTCCTGGGTTGTTTGATAACATTGATGGCGGTAACAGAACTGGTGTGCTGGCGAAATGGTTTGACAACATAGGCCATCGATTTTACAATGGGACTTGGTGATGTCTGATTTTCGAATGTGGCGTTCGGGCACCCCGTGGTACGAAAAAATCAAATGCTCCCACTCTACTCCTTGTAAACTTTCTTGGATCGAATTGCTCAAAACACGCACATAGTCGGGATGCTTGTAAAAGGCGGGTAAAATGGTAAAATCGAGATGCGGAAAATGCTGATTTTTAAGTTGTTCGGCCAGGACCAAAATCGTTTCGGTCGTTGCCATGGCAAATTGAGGATATAAGGGTACAAGTAAAATTTCGTCAACACCCTGATCGCACAAGTTTTTAAGTCCTTCATAGAGCGAGGGATTACCATAGCGCATGGCGATGGCCACGGGTACGGCAACCTTTTTTTGAACCTGCTTTTGCAATCGCTCGGTGAGCACAATCAGGGGTGAACCTTCCTCCCACCAGATCTTACCGTAAGCTTTGGCCGATTTTTTTGGTCGAGTATTCAGAATGATTCCTTTGACCAACAGCGTTCGCGCCCATTGAGGGAGGTCGATGACCCGCTCGTCCATTAAAAACTCTTCTAAATACACTTTGACATCCTTGGGTTCCGGGCTGTCCGGTGAACCAAGGTTGATCAATAAAACCCCTTTCATAGTCTTTTTTTACGAAGATACTGACATTAAATATTTTTTGGGGGTAGTTCCAAACTTCTTTTTAAAAGCGGCAATAAAATGACTGGAAGTACTGTAGCCCAAATGCAGACCCACCTCGTTAACATTGTACTTTTGTGTAGCCAAAAGACGTTGGGCTTCATCCATTTTGTGATTCAACAAAAACCCGTAAACGGTCTGCCCATACAGCTGTTTAAACCCCTCTTTGAGTTTTTTGATGTTGATGCCCACCTTATGGGACAATTCTTGTAATGTAGGGGGTTCGGCCATGTGTTCCAAAAGTAGTGTTTTGGCTTGGCGAATCCGTCGTACTTGGTCTTCGTTTTCAAGAAACGGACATTGTTCTAGGTCTGCAGCGGTGGTATCAAAATACAAGCTAAACAACTCATACACTTTGGCCTTAAGGTATAAAGCACGCACACTGTCATCGACCTTGCATTGTAATAATTGACTTAAAACTACAGCCGTTGCAGGCGAAAAAACCCGGTCATCGTAAAACTTTTGAGTGCTGTTCTCCGGACTTAAAAAACTGATTTGGCCAGCGTCATTTGAAAACAAACTGTGGAATTTTTTGATCGAAATTACCACACTAAGCATCCATGTATCCGGAGCCACCACCAAATCAATAGGCAAAGACTTTTGAGGATTATAGAGCAAAACCACATGATTTTCATAGACCGAAAAGGTATAGGCCCCACCATTGTATTGCAAATCTCCACGGCCTTTTAAACAAAAATGAAATTGAATAACCTCCTGATTTACAGCGCGCTGAAAACCTCCTTTTGACTGAGCATCCTGTTGCAGGCAATACAATTCAAACCCCGGTTCGAGGGCGTATTCCCAAAAAGTTCTTTTAGCGTTGTTTTTTGATTCCATAGCACAAGTTTTATTTAGAATAAATCTAAATAATTAATTGGTTTTTAGTAAACCGAGCCACAAATATACTACATTTAAGCGCGTTTTATGCTAAAACGACGCGGAATTCCAATTTTGATACTTATAGTTCTTTTAGCGTTATTTTTGGAAGATACCGCCCCGTAATTTAGCGTCGATTTTAGAAGTCTATGAGCCGCAATCACGCGCCCAAAAAATTTTTTGCTTTAGGCATCAGTTACCAAACCGCTGACGCGCGTACGCGTGGCAATTTTTCTTTGGACACAACCCAAATCGATGAGCTTCTTTTGGAGGCCAAGCAACAAGGATTAAAAGACTTGTTGGTGCTCAATACCTGTAATCGTACCGAATTGTACGGATGGCATCATTCGGCCCAAGCGCTTAAAAAACTCCTATGTCGGTATTCTACAGAACTTGAATTACAATTTGACAAACTAGGGCATTACTACGAAGAAGACGCGGCTTACCAGCATATTTTTCGGGTAGGCACTGGCCTGGACAGTCAAATTTTGGGCGACTTTGAAGTCATCGGACAGCTTAAGAAAAGTTTTTATACCTCCAAAAACCTTGGGATGGCCAACAGCCTTAGCGAGCGATTGGTCAATGCTATCATCCAAGCCAGCAAGCGCATCAAGACCGAAACAGAAATTTCTTCCGGAGCCACCTCGGTCGCTTTTGCTTCGGTTCAATACATCTTAAAGAAGGTACCGGACATCGACCACAAAAAAATCTTGTTGTTTGGTACAGGAAAAATCGGGAGAAACACCTGTGAAAATCTAGTCAAACACACCTCCAATAAACACATCACGCTGATCAACCGAACGGCTTCCAAAGCGGCAGAAATTGCCGGTAAGTTTCAATTGGACGTTAAGCCTTTGGGCGATTTACCTGCCGAATTACGTGCAGTAGATATTGCCATCATCGCCACCGGAGCTCCCACACCGACCATCAGCAAAGCAATGATTTTTAATCACAAACCCCTGTTGATACTCGACCTATCGGTTCCCAAAAATGTCGAGGAGGCTGTCGCTGAAAAAGAGCAGGTGACCTTGGTGCATCTCGATGAATTGTCAAAAATTACCGATGCTACCCTCCAAAAGCGCCAACAATATATTCCTCAAGCCCTAGCGATTATCGAAGAAATCTCGGCCGAATTCAAAACCTGGCTCGAACACCGTAAGTATGCCCCCTTGCTCAAGGCCATTAAAGACAAATGGAGGCCTGCTCAAGAATCATCTTCGGATGCTATGCCTCCCCTGGCGGCAGATGTCAACAAAATTACCGGGCAAATTGCCACCTACCTGAAAGAAAACCCCAAAGATGCTCCGGTGGCCTCCAAACTGCTCACCCATATCTTTGAACTTGAAATTAATTCCGATGCCCTCTAAACCGCTTCGCATTGGAACCCGTAAAAGCAAATTGGCGCTTTGGCAAGCCCAAAAAGTGCAAGAATTACTGGCCCAACAGCACCTTGAATCAATTTTGGTCCCTATAGAAAGCGAAGGGGATCAAAACCTAAAACAACCGCTTTACGAACTCGGCATTCAGGGGATTTTTACCAAAACACTCGACAGTGCATTACTCAATGACACCATCGATTTGGCCGTCCATAGCCTTAAAGACGTACCCACCCAACTGGCCCAAGGAATCGAACTAACAGCCGTACTCAAAAGGGGCGACCACCGGGATATTATCGTGCTAAAGAACGTAGATTCCCCCCTGCCCGAAACAGGAAAAATAGCTACCAGCAGTCTTCGTCGACAGGCGCAATGGCTAAGAAAATACCCACAGTATCGCTGCGAAAATCTACGCGGAAACGTACAAACACGTTTGACAAAACTCGACCAATCCGATTGGCAGGGTGCGTTGTTTGCCCAGGTTGGCTTAGCCCGATTAGACTTGCTCAACGACCGCCCCTATCAGGTTTTGGACTGGATGCTTCCCGCACCAGCTCAAGGGGCCATTGGTGTTTGTACACGTCAAGATGATCGCGAATTACAAACGGCATTGGGCTCAATTTCATGCGCCCAGACCACGGCCTGTGTGCGTGCAGAACGCGCGGTATTAAGGGGTCTCAAGGCAGGCTGTTCGGCTCCGGTGGGAGCCTTGGCCACCGTGGATCAAAACCTGCTCAACCTCCGTGCAGGGCTTTACTCCTTAGACGGCACACAAGCCATTGAAATCGAATGTACTGGAGATTCTGAACATGCTGAAAAACTCGGTTTAAGTCTTGCAGAAGAAATTTTACATACAGGAGGAGAAGCCCTACTTCAAAAAATTCGAAATTAATGCGGCTACTCGTCACCAAAAATATTGCTCAAAACTTCCGGACACGCATACTTGCTTTGGGTTATAGCGTGGTCGAATACCCATTGATTCGCAAATTCCCTTTGAACTATACGCCAAAAAACAATTTTAGCCATTGGATTTTCACCAGTTCCTATGCTGCTCAATTGGTCTTGGAACACGACATATTAAAAACCCAATTATCGGATAAATCTATTTTTTGTGTGGGTAAAAAGACAGCAGCACTTTTTTCAGAAAATGGCCAAAAAGTGATCAAAATTGCGCAAAATGCATCAGAATTGGCGCTTTTTATCGTAAAAAACCACAAAAACGACGCTTTTTCGTTTTTTTGCGGTAAGCAAAGAAGACCCGAAATCGAACAACTTTTGGGTCAAAATGCTTTTGCGTTAGACCTCCACGAACTGTACGACACCCTCTTGCAACCCCAGCAGTTTTCGCAATCGTTTGACGGGATCTTATTTTACAGCCCATCAGCCGTGCGTAGCTTTGTAGAAAAAAACGCTTTTGGCCAAGCCACCGCTTTTTGTCTGGGAAGATCAACGGCCGAAGAAGCACAAAAATATACGGACAATATAAGCATAGCCAAAACACCTGAAGAAGCCTGCTTTTTAATAGAACTAAAAAAACATTTCGATGCTCAAAAACGACCTCTTTCTTAGAGCCCTCCAGGGGCAAACCGTCACCCGGCCTCCGGTGTGGATGATGCGCCAAGCGGGACGCTATCTACCCGATTTTATGCGACTCAAAGCCAAATATGACTTTTTTACCCGCTGCCAAACCCCCGAATTGGCCGCAGAAATTACGGTCATTCCCATCGATCAAATTGGGCCGGATGCCGCCATCCTTTTCAGCGACATCTTGGTTGTACTCCAAGCCATGGACATCCCCGTCGAGATGAAAGAGGGTCTTGGTCCTTGGATACCCAACCCTATTGCTACTGCCCAGGATGTAGACCGGGTAGTGGTTCCCGATGTCGAAGACCGACTTAATTACGTCCTACAGGCCATTACGCAATCTAAAGGCTTGCTAGACCAACGTGTACCGCTCATTGGTTTTGCAGGTTCGCCCTGGACTTTGCTTTGTTATGCAGTACAAGGCAGCGGTTCCAAAACTTTTGACAAAGCCAAAGCTTTTTGCTTTGCTCATCCCGAACTGGCCCACCGCTTGCTGCAAAAAATCACCGATACGACCATAGCCTACCTAAAGGCCAAGGTTAGGATGGGGGTTGATGCCGTGCAATTGTTTGATTCTTGGGGAGGGCTTTTGGCACCCGAAGACTACCAAACCTTTTCTTGGCAATACCTTCAGCAAATTGTTTCGGCCCTCCACACCGAAATCCCGGTGATTGTCTTTGGCAAAGGCTGTTGGTTTGCCCTGAGAGAAATGAGTCAGTCAGGAGCTGCGGCGTTGGGTATCGACTGGACTTGTTCGGCGCAAAATGCCCGTTACCTCAGTGGGGGAGCCATCACCTTACAAGGGAATTACGACCCGGCAAAACTTCTTTCACCTATATCACAGATCAAAAAAGACGTGCATCAAATGATTAATGCCTTTGGAAAAGACCGCTATATTGTCAACCTAGGTCACGGCATTCTACCCAATATCCCGGTAGATCACGCACAAGCCTTTGTCGATGCTGTAAAAGAATACTACTAATCCCCAAAAACCTTTTGATGAAAACGTCTTTTTACAATTACATCCAACAACTTCAAGACCGGATTACGTCTACACTAGAGGAACTCGATGGAAAAGCAAAATTTCAGGAGGATCTTTGGAGCCGCCCCGAGGGCGGTGGGGGTCGAACCCGTGTCATCGAAAATGGAGCCATTTTTGAAAAAGGAGGCGTTAATATTTCGGCAGTACACGGACCCCTACCAGAGAGTATGCAAGCCTATTTTAAGGTTCAGGAGTCTCAATTTTATGCCTGTGGTATCAGTTTGGTCTTACACCCCCAAAATCCGTTGGTCCCCACAGTGCATGCAAACTTTAGGTATTTTGAACTCTACGATCTGCAGCATCAACTGCAAGATCAATGGTTTGGAGGAGGGTTAGATTTAACCCCCTATTATTTGTTTGATGAAGACGTCCAACACTTTCACCGGGTTTGCAAAGCCGCCTGTGACCCTCACGATCCACTTTTTTATTCGACCTATAAAAAGCGTTGTGACAGCTATTTTTGGAACAGCCACCGCCAAGAAGCACGCGGTGTAGGTGGATTGTTTTTTGATTATTTACGGCCGACAGATTCAATCACAGCCGCCCAGCGCTATGGCTTTACGACTGCTGTTGGCGATGCTTTTTTGGAGGCTTATGCTCCCCTAGTCCAAAAACGAAAAGACCAAAAATTTACCGACCACCAACGCCACTGGCAAGAAATTAGACGAGGGCGTTATGTAGAGTTTAATCTCATTCATGACAAAGGGACCCTTTTTGGTCTTAAAACTAACGGACGCATCGAAAGTATATTGATGAGCCTTCCTCCCAAAGTGCAATGGGTATATGACCATCATCCCCAAGATGGATCTGAAGAAGCGCGTTTGATTGAGGTATTAAAAAATCCTAAAGATTGGATTTGATGTTTTTTTAATGGCTAATTTCGCTATAAAGTAATTTCCGATGGATGCTACCTCGATTCTGATTGTTTTTTCGCTGCTGGTGGTCTTTTCCTACCTCTTCGACTCTTTTGCACGTAAAACAAAATTTCCTTCGGTCATTCTATTGATGCTAACCGGAATCATTACACGGGCCGTACTGGATCTCTATGGTTTTTCGCCTTGGGGAATCTTGGACGATTTGATCAATGTATTGGGTACCGTGGGTCTTATTTTAATTGTCTTGGAAGGCGCTTTAGAACTTGAGATTTCCAAAGAAAAAATGGGTGTCATGCTCAGTGGTTTTGCAGCGGCCTTTGTGTTGTTGTTGGCCAATATTTATATCCTAACCCAATTGTTGACCCTCTTTTTTGAAATTCCCTACGAGGCTGCTGTGCTTCATGCCATCCCGCTATCGATCATCAGTAGTGCTGTGGCTATCCCTTCGGCTTCGGGTTATGATACCAAACGCAAAGAGTTTGTGGTGTACGAATCTACCTTTTCAGACATTTTAGGTATTTTAATTTTTAGTTATGCCATACGACAATTTGAAAGTCAGGCGGCATTGGTCGGGGTTGCTTCTTTGACCAATTTGGGGCTTCAGTTGTTGGGTATTGTCGTTATTTCGGTGGGCATCACCTTTGTGCTCTTTCAACTGATTAAAAGCATCGTACATCCGGTGAAGTTTTTTTTGTTGTTGGCCCTATTGGTATTGGTCTATGCCATCGGAAAATACCTTCACTTACCGGCTTTGGTAACCATCTTTATTTTTGGATTGATTTTAAGCAATAGCAAAAATGTTTTACCAGCCTTTTTACTCAAGGGGGTCAAACCCGAAAAGCTGGAAGAAGAACTCAAATCCTTTCATATACTGACAGCCGAATCGACTTTTTTGGCACGTACCTTCTTCTTTTTGTTTTTTGGTTTTTCCATCACTCTTGGAAACCTAAGCGACCCTAACGCCTATTTCTATGGCGTGGTCATTGTCGGGGTTATGCTTTTGGCGCGCTACCTCTATATGGCCGTTACAACACTAAAAATCAATCCCGGTAGCCTGACCTATCATGCGCCCCGAGGCTTAATTAGCATCTTGCTTTTTTTCCAAATCAAAGAACTAGACAACCCACTTTTTCAGAGCGAACAAATCGACCAAAATTTATTACTCATAGTCATCATTTTATCGATTGCTGTTTTGTTGGCAGGCACCCTTAAAAAACCTACCCAGCAATTGACCACCACCGAAAATGTAAAAGAAGATTTATCGGATGTTGACATTACGATTCCCAACTTTGATGCACAAAATGAGGACGATAACGCAGACAACGAAAAAACCCTAATTGACTAAGATTCATGTATCCTTTACAAAGAAATAGACGATTGAGAAGCAGTGCATCGATACGAGCACTGGTACAGGAACACAAACTCTCTTCTAACGATTTTATCGCGCCTATTTTTGTGGAAAGCGGACAGGGAAAACAAACAGAGATTGCTTCTATGCCGGGGTATTTCCGCTATAGTTTGGACCAATTGCCTGACGAAATCACTACCCTTTGGTCTTTGGGGATCAAAGGAGTATTGGTCTTTGTCAAGGAAGAAGATCACCTTAAAGACAATAAAGGAACCGCCGCCCTAAACCCTAAGGGATTGATGCAAAATGCCATTAAGACCATCAAAAATACGGTGCCCGAAATGGTGGTCTTTACCGATGTAGCTCTTGATCCCTACTCCTCTTATGGCCATGACGGCATCGTCGAAAAAAATCAGATACTTAACGACCCTACGGTAGAGGTTTTGGCCCACATGGCGGCCTCCCATATCGAAGCAGGTGCCGATGGAGTAGCCCCCAGTGACATGATGGACGGCCGGGTACTTAAAATCAGGGAATGTTTTGAAAGCAACGGCTGGACCAACGCCCTTATCATGAGCTACAGCGCCAAATACGCCTCTTCCTTTTATGGCCCCTTTAGAGATGCCTTGGATTCTGCACCGGGCTTTGGTGACAAAAAAACCTATCAAATGGACAGTGCCAACAAGCAAGAGGCCTTGACCGAAACCCTCCGAGATCTTGAAGAAGGCGCCGACATCATTATGGTCAAACCGGGGCTTCCCTATTTGGACATTGTACATTATTTGGCACAACACATTCAGGCTCCCATCGCCGTGTATCAAGTAAGCGGTGAATACGCCATGCTCAAAGCCGCTGCTCAACAAGGTTGGCTAGACTATGATGCCGTGATGCTTGAACAACTTTTGGCCTTTAAACGGGCCGGTGCAGCCCTCATTGCTACCTACCATGCCAAAGAAGCTTGCCGATTGATTAATCACTAAAGTTTTATCGCTTTTTTTGTATTTTGTTGAATCTTTACACGAAAGGATTTTTACAAAATGAGCGCTACATTTACCTATGAAAGCCCCATTGGAAAGCTACTTATTACACTGTCAGACAGTGGTATAAAGCAAATTAAATTCGTAGAAGACGAAACAAACGGCTTAGAAATAGTAGCCCATCCATCACATGAAATAGTTAAACAAATACAGGAGTATTTTGACCTGAAACGAACGGCATTTACCCTTCCATTGGACCTCCAGGGCACGGTATTTCAAAAAAAGGTATGGCAGGCCCTGTTGGCCATTCCCTTTGGCACCACCCTTTCTTATCTCAAAGTGGCACAAAAATTGGGAGATCCCAAAAAAGTACGTGCTGTAGCTGCCGCTATTGCCAAAAATCCTGTTTTGATTCTAGTTCCCTGTCATCGGGTTATTGGGAGTGACGCCAAATTGGTCGGCTATTCGGGTGGACTCCAACGAAAGCAGGCTTTACTGAAATTAGAAGGGTTTCAATTTCAAAATTCACTATTTTAGAAAAAAAATAGACCGTGAAAAAAATTGTGAAAATTATAGGAGGGCTTGTTCTTCTGCTCATTGTTGGACTGTATGCAACCCGAAAAGATTATTTGCTCAAGGGTGTACGCAACATCTACCTTCGAGGCCATAAAACCGCTTTTTTGGCCGATTATAAGTATTTTGAAAACGACACCGTTTTTAAAAGTACTGATCCACAACCGTGGCCCAAACACCCGGCCTATAATACCGGATCAGTAGCTGAAAGCCTCGAAGACTACCATCAAAAAACCAAGACCGTAGCCTTTGTTGTCATCCAAAACGACAGTGTCCTGTACGAAAAATACTACGAAAACTATGGGCCCGATGCACGTAGCAACTCCTTTTCAATGGTCAAGAGTATGGTTTCTGCAGCCTTGGGAAAAGCCATCATGGAAGGGGCTATAGAGAGTTTGGATCAACCTGTGATTGATTTTATACCCGAGCTTAAAGGGCCCTATGCCCAGGAGGTGACCGTCGGAAACCTATCGGCTATGGCTTCGGGACAAAAATGGGACGAGGCCTATTATTCGCCCTTTTCGGTGACAGCCGCCGCCTATTTTGTCGACGACCTACCTCAACTCATCCTAGACCAACCCATCGACAGCCCGCCCAATCAAGGGTTTAAATACCTCAGTGGCACCACCCAACTCTTGGGAATGGTCATCGAAAAAGCAACCGGTCAAAAATTGGCCCAGTATATGACCGAAAAATTTTGGCAGCCTCTCGGGGCCGAACACGATGCCTATTGGCAGGTCGATAGTTCAGCACAGGGCAACGTCAAAGCCTATTGTTGTTTTGCAAGCAATGCCCTGGATTTTGCCCGTTTTGGCAAGCTCTACAAAGACTTTGGCCGTTGGGGAACTACCCAGGTTTTGGACTCTACCTTTGTGGCAAAATCCCTTAGCCCAATTTACCCAAACGACCCGGAATATGGCTATGGCTGGTGGCTCGATCATTATAAGGAACAGCCCGTTTTTATGATGCGTGGACATCTGGGTCAGTATGTGATTGTCCTGCCTGAGCAAAACACGATTGTCGTTCGATTGGGACATCTTAAGGGAGACGCCATCCCCGAAAATCCTTTTACGGAAGACATCTATGTCTATATCGATGCAGCACTAGAACTTGTCAATAATGTTGCACAAAATTGACCGGTCAAACGTTCTTTTTCTCGATATAGAAACAGTTCCCGAAACTTACGAACACCATCAGCTCAGAGAGGAAACCCAACTCCTTTGGGAAGAAAAAACACGGTATCAGCGACAAGACGAATCCCCCGAAGATTTTTATCGAAAAGCCGGGATCTGGGCCGAGTTTGGAAAAATCATTTGTATTTCGGTGGGGTATTTTGTCCCGGGGAAGCGCGATACCCAATTTAGAATCAAAAGTTTTACCGGTCAAGAAGCCGACCTTTTAAAGGAATTTAAAAGCCTGTTGCAACAACATTTTAATAAAAAAAACCAACGCCTCTGCGCCCATAACGGCAAGGAATTTGATTTTCCGTATATCGCACGGCGCATGCTCAAACATCAAATTGAGTTGCCGGATCAACTTCAACTTTTTGACAAAAAGCCCTGGGAGATTCCTCACCTAGACACCCTACAACTTTGGCGGTTTGGCGATTACAAACACTATACATCGCTCAAACTGATGGCGCATGTATTAAACATCCCTTCACCCAAAGACGATATAGACGGCAGCCAAGTCAGTAAAATCTATTATGAAGACCAAAACCTAGAACGTATCGTTGAGTATTGTGAGAAAGATACCCTTACCGTTGCCCAGCTTTTTTTGCGCCTTAGAAATGAGCCCCTGATTGAAACACACCAAATCCATTTTTCTCCATGAAAATAACCACCCTTCTCGAAGTCAAAGGCCTCAGCCTTAAAATCGACACAGAAACGGTGGTCAAGTCCATTGATTTTGAAGTGCCCCAAAACCAAATCACCGCCCTGGTGGGTGCTTCGGGCAGCGGTAAATCACTCACCGCCTTAAGCCTGATGAATATCCAACCTAAGGTGGTGCAAATTCAATGTGAAAAACTCCTGTTTGACGGAGATAATTTGTTACTCAAAACCCCAAAAGAATGGGAATCCATACGCGGCAATACCCTAGGCATGATTTTTCAAGAGCCACAATCCAGCCTCAACCCCAGTATGCCCTGTGGCCGACAGGTTAAAGAAGCGCTATTGCAACACCAAACCCTAACTGACAAAGCGGCTAAAGAACAGGTGATTCAGGCCTTTGAAAAAGTACAACTCCCTGACCCCGAACGTATCTACACGGCCTATCCGCATCAAATCAGTGGAGGTCAAAAACAGCGTGTGATGATTGCCATGGCGCTGATCAACAACCCCAAATTATTGATTGCCGACGAACCCACTACAGCCTTGGACGTCAGCGTTCAAAAAGAAATTATCGCGCTGCTTAAAAAACTTCAGCAACAACACCGGATGAGTGTCTTGTTTATCTCACATGATTTGGAGCTCGTTCGGGTTTTTGCCGATAGGGTATTGGTCATGCAAGACGGTGAAATAGTCGAATCAGGTGCGTGTGAATCTGTGTTCAACAACCCAAAACACCCCTATACCCAGGGGCTAATCAACGCAAGGCCACCGACCAACAAGCGGCCCGAACGGCTACCGAAAATCCATGACTTTATCCATAAAACGGTACCGACCAAAAATAGCACAAAAGCACAACGACAAAAGCGGCATCAGGCACTCTATGCACAACCACCATTGCTAGATGTAAAAGAAGTAGAAAAACGCTATGTATTGGAAGCCCCTTTTTGGAAGAAAAAACCCACCCTACAAGCGGTCAAACCCATGAGCTTTGCACTCTACCCCGGGGAAACACTCGGGCTCGTGGGGGAGTCGGGCTGCGGAAAATCGACCCTTGCCCGTGCACTGCTCTTTCTAGACCCACCCAGTTCGGGAACCATTTTGTTCGAGGGGCAAGCACTCCATGAACTCGAAAAAAAGGAGGTCAAATCACTGCGGAAAAAAATTCAATACATTTTTCAAGACCCTTTTAGTGCGCTGCACCCCCTTAAAAAAATTGGCCCCGCCATCGAAGAAGTAATCCGTTGGCATTTTGCCCAAAAAACATCGATGGAAATACGCAATCGGTCGTTTGAACTTCTGGAACAGGTAGGCTTGACCGAGGCCTTTCACCAACGCTATCCCCATGAAATGTCGGGAGGGCAACGCCAACGCGCTGTAATTGCCCGAGCACTGGCCACCGAACCCCTATTGATCATTTGTGATGAGGCTGTCGCCGCCCTGGATATTTCGGTCCAAGCGCAGGTCATCAACCTGCTCAAACGCCTTCAAAAAGAATTGGGCATTGCCTATTTATTTATTTCACACGATTTAAGCGTAGTCAAGTACCTTGCAGACCGCATCATGGTCATGAACCAAGGCAAATTGGAAGAACTCCAAGAAGCCGATGCCCTATATGCTAAACCTCAAAAAGCCTACACCAAAAAACTTATCGCTGCACGACCATCAAAGAGCGACTAAATTAGACAGCCGGGTTGGGAATTTGGTTGTGAATCTTATCAATCTCCTGCAATACCTGTTCTGAAAGTGTGTACTGGTAGGCATCAATGTTTTCTTTGAGCTGTTCCAAGTTTGTCGCGCCGATAATATTACTGGTCACAAAAGAACGGCTCTTGACAAAAGCCAAGGCTAAGGCCGTTAGACTCAGTCCATGATCTTCTGCTAGTTGAAGATAGTATGCAGTGGCCTCAGCAGCTTGTGGGCTACTGTATCGGCTAAACCTGGGGAAAAGGGTCAATCGGGCCTTTTCGGGGAGCTTTCCACCCAAGTATTTTCCGGTCAACACACCAAATCCAAGCGGAGAATAGGCCAGCAGGCCTACGGATTCACGGTGGCAAATTTCTGAAAGTCCGGTTTCAAATTCACGACAAAGCAGGGAATAGGCATTTTGTATAGTAATCATCCGGGGCAGATTCGACCCGGCAGCATCCAAAAATCGCATCATCCCCCAGGGAGTCTCATTAGACACACCGATATGCCGTATTTTACCGCATTTGATGTTTTCTTCTAGGGCAGACAAAACCGCCTCAAAATTTTCGACCCAAGGATCGTTGGGGTCATACACAAATCCACGTTGTCCAAAACGATTGCTGTTGCGCTCGGGCCAATGCAATTGGTAAAGGTCGATATAGTCGGTTTTTAGGCGTTTTAAACTGTTGTTGATTGCTTCGTTGATATGCGCTTTGGAAAAACTTAAGTTTTCACGTATGTGCTTGGTATAGTCTCCCGGGCCAGCGACTTTAGAGGCCAAAATCACTTGGTCTCGCTTTCCGGATTGTTGAAACCAATTCCCGATAATACGTTCGGTTTCGCCCTGAGTTTGGGTATTGGCCGGAACCGGGTAAAGCTCGGCGGTATCAAAAAAATTGACGCCTCGATCCAGCGCATAATCCATCTGTTCAAACCCTTCGGCTTGGGTGTTCTGGTTGCCAAAGGTCATAGTGCCCAAGCAAATCGAACTGACTTTAAGGTCAGTATGCGGTAAAAAAGTGTAATCCATCAAGCTAATCGTTGGTCTTTAGAAGTTGTGTAATTTCGTCCAATTGTGGGCTAAGTACGACTTCTATCCGTCGATTGGCAGCGCGACCTTCGGGGGTGGTATTGGGCCCTACCGGCAGGTATTCGCCCCGGCCCGCTGCAGTAAGATTTTGGGGTAATATTTGATCGTTTTCTAACAAGAGGTTAACGATAGAGGTGGCTCGTTTGGTGGACAAATCCCAGTTGCCTTTTAGTAGGCCTTTGCCGCTGTAGGGCACGTTGTCCGTATGGCCTTCGATCAAAATCGTGATGTCGGGGTTGTCGGCCAATACGGTTCCCAATTGCCGAACCGCTTCTTTGCCTGCCGTCCCGACAGTCCAACTACCCGACTCAAACAAGAGCTTGTTTTCCATAGACACATAGACTTTGCCGTTGCGTTGTTCGACCGTCAATCCCTTACCCTCAAAATTGAGCAATGCGTCCGAAAGGGCCTTTTTAAGGTTTTGCATACTTTGCTCCTGGGCATTGATCAAGTCTTCTAGCTCCGACAAGCGTTGTTCTCTTTGGGTGAGCTGTCCTTCCTTTTCGGCTATCTGCGCCAAAAGCTCTTGGTTTTCCGCTATACGGGCTTTTAATGCCATATCGCTTTTATCAGCCAGGGCTTTGTAATCTTCTTCCAGCTGTTCGTGGACCGCTTGGAGGCTGTGCAAACTGTCTTGGGCCGATTGTGCTTCCAGGCTTTTTTGAGCCAATTGACTGGTCAACAAATCGGTGGATTGTAAAAGCGAATCATTGACCTTTTGCAGGGCGTTTAATTCGGTTTTGGTGGTGGCATACCGGGTTTCTAAGGCGTTAAAAACCGAAGAGGAGACACAGCTTATTTGGCTTAAAGCGATCAAAAATAAAAGCGTGATTTTTTTCATTTTAGTGAAGATTTAGTTCAACGCCCACCGGGCAATGGTCCGAGTGTTTGGCTTCGGGGAGTATAAAGGATTTTGAAATCTGATTTTCTAAAGCGGCGGCAACCAAGGCATAATCTATCCGCCAGCCTTTGTTGTTGGCACGGGCATTGGCCCGATAGCTCCACCAACTGTAGTGGTGAGGATGAGGGTTGAGGTGTCGAAAAGAATCGATAAATCCTGAACGGAGAAAACCATCAAGCCAGGCGCGTTCTTCGGGTAAAAATCCCGAAACCGTTTTGTTGCGTACCGGGTCATGTATGTCGATGGCCTGGTGACAAATATTATAATCGCCGCAGATGACTAGGTTGGGAATTTCTTTTTTAAGGCGGTTGATGTAGGCCTGAAATTCATCCATAAATTGAAATTTATACGCCAAACGGTCGGTATTGGTTCCCGAGGGCAAATACAAACTGATGATGGATACTCCTTTAAAGTCCACACGCAGCACCCGCCCCTCAAAATCCATTTGGTCAATTCCGGTACCATAGGTCACCGCTAGGGGGGTATTTTTCGTCAATATCGCTACCCCACTATACCCCTTTTTTTGGGCCGAAAACCAATAGTGCTCATAGCCCATTTTTTCGAAAATAGACGTATCGACCTGTTCTTGCATGGCCTTGGTCTCTTGCAGACACAAGACATCGGGCTGGGCAGCCGTCAGCCAAGTTTCAAACCCTTTGTTCAGTGCAGCACGAATTCCGTTGACGTTGTAGGAAATTATTTTCATCGAACACTAAAATACAATTTGTTTTCGTTACTTTATAAAGCATAGCAACATCCTAAATCCCAAACCTATGAACAATACACGCACATTCAACCGGCTATTTAAAAGAAGTAGTCTACTTATTGCCTGTCTATTTTTTGGCCTGGCCTATGGGCAAAATACCGCAAGCAAGGACAGCTTGAATCCCACCTATGAGTTACGGCTGGATATTTTCCAATTGGTCATACTTCCGGGGATAGAGCTTAGTTACGAACGCTTTATCGATGATTTATCGAGTTGGGGCGTTACGGGTTTCTACAATTTTGATGCAAAATTTTACAAAGGATACCGCTTTGAAAATTTTGAAATTTCCCCCTATTACCGGGTGTATTTTCGTCAAAAAAAAGCTCAAAATTCAGGGCTATTTGTACAGCCTTTTTTAAGCCTGGTCAAGGGAGAGTACGATGTTTACCAAAATGATTATCCCTTTTATTCTGGCAATGATTTTTTTGGATTTGCCGGAGGGGCACTGATTGGTTTTAAATGGATAAACCAAAAGCGTTTTTCCTTTGAAATCCATGCGGGTGTGGGGCGTTATTTTAAATTCGACTCAGAAAATGACTCCTTCCAGGAAGGCACCACCTACCCGCGTATCAGTTTTGCCATCGGTAAGCGATTTTAACGTTTAAGCAACCACTGCTTGGGGTTGACTTTGGCCGCCAATAGTGCTGGTATTTCGGCCATAGACACCCGTTGCTGCTCCATACTGTCACGGTCACGTAGGGTAACCGTTTGGTCCTCAAGCGACTGATGATCTACTGTAATACAAAAGGGGGTTCCCAAAGCGTCTTGACGGCGGTAACGTCGTCCGACAGCATCTTTTTCGTCATAAACCGTGGCCATATCCCATTTTAGCATATCGACCAATTGCCGAGCCTGCTCAGGAAGTCCGTCTTTTTTGACCAAGGGCAAAACGGCCACTTTGGTTGGCGCCAGTACGGCAGGGAGTTTAAGTACCGTTCGGGTATTGCCATCTTCTAGGGTTTCTTCGGTAAAGGCATGTGAGAAAACTGCCAAAAACATACGGTCTAGTCCGATGGAAGTTTCCAACACATAGGGTGTGTAACTTTCGTTGCGATCGGGGTCAAAATATTTAAGCTTTTTACCGGCGTATTTCTCGTGATTGCTCAAGTCAAAGTCGGTACGGGAATGTATTCCCTCCAATTCTTTAAAACCAAAGGGAAATTTAAACTCGATATCACAGGCTGCATCGGCATAATGGGCCAATTTTTCGTGGTCGTGAAAACGGTAATTTTCGGCAGGAATCCCCAGACTTAAGTGCCAGTTTAGGCGGGTTTTTTTCCAGTGTTGGTGCCATTCTTTTTGGGAGCCGGGCGGGATAAAGAACTGCATTTCCATTTGCTCAAATTCGCGCATGCGAAATATAAATTGGCGGGCAATAATTTCGTTGCGAAATGCTTTTCCGGTTTGGGCTATACCAAAAGGCAGTTTCATCCTTCCGGTTTTTTGGACATTGAGGAAATTGACAAAAATCCCCTGGGCCGTTTCGGGTCTAAGGTACAAGTCCATCGCTGTAGCGGCAGAGGCCCCCAGCTTGGTGCCAAACATCAAATTAAATTGCTTGACTTCGGTCCAGTTGCGCGAACCCGACTCGGGACAGGCAATTTCCAATTCTTCGATTAGGGCCTTGACATCGTCCAAATCCTCTTTTTCGAGCGATTGCCCCAGGCGTTTAAGAATCGAGTCTGCTTTTTCTTGATAGGCTATAACACGGGGATTGGTAGCGACAAACTGTGCCTGGTCAAATTGGTCGCCAAAACGCTTGGCTGCCTTGGTAATTTCCTTCTCGATTTTGGCTTCGATTTTGGCCACATAATCTTCTACCAAAACATCGGCACGGTATCTTTTTTTGGAGTCTTTATTGTCAATCAGCGGGTCGTTAAAGGCATCGACATGGCCCGAGGCTTTCCAAGTAGTGGGATGCATAAAGATGGCGGCATCGATCCCCACGATGTTGTCGTGCAGTTGCACCATCGATTTCCACCAGTATTCGCGTATGTTATTTTTGAGTGCTACGCCATTTTGTCCGTAGTCATACACCGCACTTAGTCCGTCGTATATTTCGCTCGAAGGAAAAACAAAGCCGTATTCCTTGGCATGTGCGATGATTTTTTTAAAAGTATCGTTGTCGTTTGCCATGCCGCAAAAATACTTATTTTTAAACCTCCTCAAGTCCAATCCATGAAAAAAACGGCAAGCTCTTTTTGGTCTTCCCTGTGGCAACTGTTTTTTCCTCCACTGTGTTACAGCTGTGGTCGGGTGCTGCAACACTATGAAAATACCCTCTGCCTCCAGTGTGAAATCAGCCTACCGGAAAGTCATTTTGCCCCAGACAAACCCAACCCCATGCAACAACGATTGGCTGAGTATGTCCCTGTGGAATTCGCAACTGCCCTTTTTTTGTTTTATCCCCAAGGGAAAATTGAACAGTTGCTTTACCAACTCAAATACAAAGGACAAGAAAAGTTAAGTGCTTATTTTGGTTGTTGGGCGGCCAGGGAATTACCTCCGACTTTGTTTCGCCAATGTACGGCCGTGATCCCAATGCCCTTGCATACCAAGCGACAACGCAAACGCGGCTACAATCAGGTGCAGGGATTTGCCGAAAAATGGGCCACCGACTTGGGTATCCCCCTAAGAAACGATGTGGTTTGGCGCAAGAAAAACACCCGACAACTGGCCAGCGGAAAGGTCAAAAACCGTTGGGAAGAAGTACAGGATGCCTTTGTGCTCTATCCAATCACCGAAATGTCTGACAATCATTGGTTGTTGGTTGACGATGTGATGACCAGCGGCGCTTCGCTCTGTGCCTGTGCCAAAACCCTCTTGCAGATTCCCCGTTCAAAAATCAGCATTGTCACCATTGCCTATAGGAAGTAAGTAGAATATTGTATTATTTTTGTGGCAGAGTCCATCGCATGAAATCTGTCGCCGCTTCCGTTCTTCTTCTTTTAGTGCTAAGCAGCATTGGTTGCGCCAAAAGAGGAACCCCTACTGGCGGAGCCAAAGACAGTATTCCTCCCGTATTGCTTAATGCAAGCCCCAAACAAAACACCATTTTTTTTGATGCCGAAAAAATCACCCTGACCTTTGACGAATACATCAAACTCAATGACATCAATAAACAATTGATTATTTCACCGCCTTTGGCCTCCCAAGCGTATAAAGTGGACCCACAAACCACCATCGCCAAAAAAATAGAAATCCAATTGCTCGATAGCCTCGCCCCCAATACGACCTATACCTTTAATTTTGGTGAAAGCATTACCGATAATAACGAGGGCAATATCCTGCCTTTTTTTACCTACACCCTCTCAACTGGAGCGACCATTGACTCCTTGTATGTCCGAGGACAGGTACGCGATGCGTTTGACGAAGACACCCCCACCTATGTTGCCGTACAGCTCTATCCTGTGGATAGCGTTTACAGTGATTCGACCATCTATAAAAAGCAACCGCTCTATGTGGCCAGTACCTTAGATTCGACCACTTATCGTTTTCAAAACCTCAAAGCGGGCACCTACGAAATCATCGCCATCAAAGACCAGGCTCGGAATTACTTCTTTGATCAAAATGTCGATAAAATTGGGTTTTATAACGAATTTATTACCCTGCCCCAAGACAGTGTGATCGACCTCAAACTCTTTAAAGAAATTACCAACTTTAGCTGGGCACGGCCCTTTTTTATCAATGAGCGCCATATCGGCCTGCCCTATTACGGAAACTATAATGGGCAAAAAATGGAGTTGATCAGCGAAGTGCCCGAACGCTTTGAAAGTTTGATTAATAAAAATAGAGAAACCGATACCCTTAATTTTTGGTTTAAAGGCATCGCAACCGATTCGTTAAAATTCCAATACCCACTTCAAGATTCCTTGCGCACCACAACCGTAAAATTTGCAAAACCCATCCCAGACTCCTTGGTCATCAGCCGGATCACCAGTGGAGATATTAAACTTAAAGACACTTTTCGACTGGCTTCCAACCTACCCCTTGTCCAATTAAATCCGGACAAAATCACGGTACGGGATATCGACTCCCTGCTCGTCCCTTTTAAAGCGGCCATTGAAAATAATTACGACCGGGTGCGTATTGTTTTTGCGCTTGAGCCCAACAACAAGTATCAAATTGATCTTTTGCCCGAAGCATTGACCGATTTCTTTGGCAGTGTCAACGACACCCTACAATTTGCCTCAACTACCCAATCTATTGAGAGCTACGGTTCGATAATCATCAATCTACAATACGAGGACAATACCCCCTATCTTTTGGAACTGCTTGACGCTAAAAAAGAAACCGTTCGAAGATTAACGAGCCAAGAGGGAAATACACGTATTGCATGGGAATTGTTACCCCCGGGCAAATATAAAATTCGATTTACCGCCGATGCCAATGGCAATCAAAAATGGGATACCGGTCATTACCTGAACAAGCAACAACCCGAAGAAGTCTTGTATTACCCCACCGAGCTAGATTTACGGGCCAATTGGGACCTAAACGAAACTTTTAATGTAAATCAAATTCGTCACGATCTTCTAGAAACGGTAACTGCTTCCGCAACGCTTGCAGCTCCAGAAGATCCAAACCAGCCCTAAACGTCTGTGCATCGCCTTTGACAGGCGAAGAAATGGAATCCCCCAAACCGTTGTACACGGCCGAATGTCCGGGATATTGGTGGCCATTAGGATCAGAACCCGTTCGATTGACACCGATACAAAAAGCCATGTTTTCGATGGCCCTGGCTTGGAGCAAGGTATCCCAAGCCCGAATACGGGGTTGGGGCCAATTGGCAACAAATATCAGTAAATCATAGGCCGATTGATTGCGCGACCAAACCGGAAACCGCAGGTCATAACAAATACGCAGACAGATACGCCAACCCTTGTAGGTCACTATCCCCGCCTCTTTTCCTGCCGTATAGGCAAGGTGCTCACCCGCCAGGGTAAAGGTGTGTCGTTTGTCATAGGTCTCAACCCTCCCTGTTGGGGTGACAAAAACAAAACGGTTATAGTACGTATTGTTGGAAGAAATCACTAGGCTTCCCAGTAAAGCAGCACCCGTTTGCTTCGCCCAATTTTTCATCCACCCAATCGTAGGGCCATCCATCGCTTCTGCTCCGTTTTGAGGCTGCATGGTAAAACCCGTGGTAAACATTTCGGGTAGAATAATCAGGTCCGTTCCCGGCGCTAATTCGGAAATCCGCTGGTCAAAATTCTCCCGGTTTGCCTGGGGCGATTCCCAAATTAAATCGGCCTGTAATAGCGCAACTTCAAGTTTTGTTTTTCTATCTTGTACTTTCATCTAGATGAAGCTACAATTTTTATCTTATTAATAAAACGCTTATGCAATTGTATTCTTTTTTGACGGCTCTTTTCTGCATGGTGCTTACCGTCCAAGCACAGGATTATTATTACCCCGAGGCCGGGGCACAATGGGAACAAAAATCACCGGAGAGTTTTGGCCTTTCTTCGGCCAAAATCAAGGCGGTAGTTTCTTTTGCAGAAGAAAACGAATACAGTGAGTCTAGAGATTTGCGCGTGGCCATCCTAAAAGGATTTAGTCGCGAACCGTACCATCAAATTTTGGGCCCGACCAAAAAACGGGGAGGACCCGCCGGAATGATTCTTAAAAATGGCTATGTTATTGCTGCTTGGGGAGACACCCAACGGGTAGATATGACCTTTAGCGTAACCAAAAGTTATTTGGCTACCGTAGCAGGCCTTGCGCTCCAAGAGGGTCATATTCTGTCGCTAGACGATAACGTCTATTCCTATGTTTGGGACTACACCTTTGACGGTGCCCATAATCAAAAAATCACCTGGACCCATCTACTTCATCAAACCTCCGATTGGTCGGGGCAACTTTGGGGCGGATATGACTGGGCCGATCGGCCCCCTAGCAAAGGCGGAATTGATGACTGGAAATACAGAACCCTTAACGAGCCCGGCACCTATTTTAAATACAACGATGTTCGGGTCAATGTGTTGGCCTATTCTCTATTGCAAGTCTGGCGAAAGGCCTTGCCGGTGATTTTAAAAGAAAAAATCATGGACCCTATCGGAGCCTCAAACAGCTGGCGATGGTTTGGCTATGACAACTCGTGGGTCGTCATGGATGGTTATAAAGTGCAGTCGGTCTCGGGAGGAGGACACTCCGGTGGTGGTCTTTTTATCAATACCGAAGACCATGCACGTTTTGGCTTGCTATACTTGTCCAACGGGAAGTGGCAGGGTAAACAATTGCTCGACCCCAGTTGGATAAAAAAAGCATTGGAACCCGCAAAGGCCAACCCAAATTATGGAATGCTCTGGTGGCTCAACAATCCGGAAGGAAGTAATTATGTAAAAACCATTTCCGATCGGATGTATTATGCGGCCGGCTTTGGGGGGAATTTTATCATGATTTTTCCCGAAGAAGATATGGTCATTGTCACACGTTGGCTCGAACCTTCCAAGCGTGTAGCCTTCCTAGAATTGGTGGCTCAGGCCTTGGATTAGGAAGACACCGAGTCAAGCCCTTCGGGATAGAGAAAGTGATTGTACGGAAATCGCGTGATGTGAATTTTACGCACGGTTTCGTATACCTTGGCTCTAAAGTCGTCTAGGTTGTCTTTGTTTAGGGCAGAAATAAAAAGGGCCCGACCGTTGCTTTTGCTCAACCAAGTCTCTTGCCACTCGGCCAAAGTATAATGACTGCTTGTCCTTTCTTGCACCAGGTCTTCTTCATCCCAAACTTCAGGCTGGTAGGCATCAATTTTGTTAAATACCATAAGGGTCGGTTTATCTTTGGCCTGGATATCAGACAAAATTTGATTCACCGACTCGATATGTTCTTCAAAATTGGGGTGCGAAAGATCGACAACATGCAAAAGTAAATCGGCTTCTTGCACTTCGTCCAGGGTGCTTTTAAACGATTCGACCAACTGGGTGGGCAGTTTTCTGATAAACCCCACGGTGTCACTCAACAGAAAAGGTAGATTGCCAATGACCACCTTACGAACCGTAGTGTCCAAGGTGGCAAAAAGCTTGTTTTCGGCAAAAACATCACTCTTCGCAATGACGTTCATCAAGGTCGATTTACCCACGTTGGTATAACCCACCAGGGCTACCCTTACTAAGGATCCTCGGTTTCCCCGTTGGGTGCTCATTTGCCTGTCGATCAGGGTCAATTTCTTTTTCAGCAGGGCAATCTTATCTCGGACTATACGTCGGTCGGTTTCGATTTCGGTTTCTCCGGGTCCGCGCATACCGATTCCCCCGCGTTGACGTTCTAAGTGTGTCCATAAGCCCTTGAGGCGCGGCAGTAGGTATTCGTATTGGGCCAGTTCGACTTGCGTACGGGCATAGCTTGTTTGCGCCCTTTGGGCAAAAATATCGAGAATCAAACCGGTGCGGTCTAGAATTTTACACCGCAATATTTTTTCGATATTTCCCTGCTGGGCTGGGGTGAGTTCATCATCAAAAATCACTGTAGAAACCGCATGGGCCTCAACATAGGCCGCAACTTCTTCCATCTTACCGGAACCGATAAAGGTCTTGGGGTTGGGCAGGGGCATATTTTGCGTAAATCGATGGAGTACCTGTCCACCTGCCGTATAGGTCAAGAAGGCCAGCTCGTCCAAGTATTCTTTGGATTGGGCAGCGTTCTGTGTGGCGGTAATCACCCCCACCAAAACGGTGTTTTCGTAGGCCAATTGTTGTTTTTCGATCATCGGTTAGTCGCGCTTCCAGGTTTTAAGGCTGGGGGTGGTATCGACCAGCTCAACATAGGTAAAATGCGTGATCCAATCCCCGGTATTGATGTATGTTGCCTTTTGGGACAAGGCAATTTCTAAGGGCAAATGCCGATGGCCAAACAAGAAAAAATCACGGTGTTTTTGTTCTAATTTTCGACGGCAGTATTGCGCCAGCCATTCCTGATCATCACCCAAAAATCGAATGTCTTCATCACCGGAAATCAATTTGTTTTGGGTCGAAAGGTATTGCCCGAGGCGTATCCCAATATCGGGATGTACCCACCGAAACAGAAATTTTAGAAAAGGGTTCGTAAACACTTTTTTCATACGCTTGTATCCGTGGTCGTTGGGACCCAAACCGTCACCATGGCCGATCAAGTATTTTTTGCCATTAAGGATAAAATCCTGGGGTTTGTGAAAAACAGTAATTCCCAATTCTTTTTCAAAGTAATCGGTCATCCATAAATCGTGGTTCCCTACAAAATAATAAATAGGCAGTCCGCGATCGGCTAGACTGGCCAATTTACCCAAGGTCCGGACAAAGCCCCGAGGAACGACTTTTTTGTATTCAAACCAAAAGTCAAAAAGATCACCCAACAAAAAGAGCGCACCGGCCTTGTCTTCGATATAGTCCAGCCATTCCAAAAAAGCTGCTTCGCGCACTTTACTCGCCTCGTAGTTGGGCGCACCAAAGTGTTGGTCTGAAGCAAAAAAAATAGGTTTGTCCGAGCGGATCTCCATAGGATTGGCTTGTAAAGGCAAAGGTAATAAATCCGTTTCAGCCAATGGCTTGTTCCAGGTCTTCAATAAGATCTTGTACATCTTCAATCCCCACACTCAGACGTATCAGTGCATCGACTACCCCGCTTTTTTCACGTAAGTCTTTGGGAATAGAGGCGTGGGTCATGCTAGCAGGATGCCCGGCCAGACTTTCGACGCCTCCAAGGGATTCGGCCAGGGTAAACAACTTTAGCTTTTCGACCAGTGCAATGGCCGTTTGGTGGTTGGCTCCTTTGGGAACAAACGATAGCATCGCGCCAAAGTCCTTCATCTGCGCTTGGGCAATCGTATGGTTGGGGTGGTGGTCAAAACCGGGCCAATTGACGCTTTCAATTTTGGGATGATGCGCAAGGTATTGAGCGATGGTTGCTGCATTCTGACAATGGCGCTCCATACGCACATGCAAGGTTTTGATGCCCCTGAGGGTCAAAAAACTATCAAAGGGACCCGGTACAGCCCCACTGGCGTTTTGGATAAATGATAAACGCTCTGCTAGGGAAGCGTCGTTGGTGATCAATGCCCCCAACACCACATCCGAATGACCGGCCAAATATTTGGTCGCCGAGTGCATGACAATGTCTGCCCCCATGGTTAAGGGTTGTTGTAGATAAGGGGAAGCAAAAGTGTTGTCCACCGCCAACAATAGCTTATGGTGTTTGGCCAAGTTGGCCATGGCCGTGATGTCGATGACGTTCATCATGGGGTTGGTGGGCGTTTCGACCCAAAGTAGTTTGGTTTTGGGGGTGATTTGCTGCGCCACTTTTTCGGTCGATTGCATGGGGACAAACCGAAAGTGAATACCATAGGGTTCAAAAATTTTGGTAAACAAACGGTACGACCCACCATATAAGTCATCGGTAGCGATAACCTCATCACTGGGCTTGAGCAGTTTCATCACCGCATCCATGGCGGCCAGTCCCGAAGCAAAAGCCAAACCAAAGGCACCATGTTCGATATGAGCTAGGTTTTTTTCGAGGGCTTGCCGGGTGGGGTTATGTGTTCGACTGTATTCAAAGCCTTTATGACCACCGGGAGTGGTCTGTGCATAGGTGGATGTTTGGTAAATGGGTGGCATCACCGCCCCATAAGCCGGGTCTGGTGCCTGACCTCCGTGGATGGTCAAACTGTTAAAGCGTAATTTTTTTTCCAAAACAATTGAATAACGTAATCAAAGGTATTGAATTTGGTGTACTTGGGGGACATTTCACCAAAATGCGTTTTATTTGTGTTAAAATCATTGGATGAAGGCCTTTTTTTACCTGAGTAGCTGCGACACCTGTAAGAGGATCATGAAAACACTTCCCCTGCCCGAGGAGGTTGAAAAAATTGACATTAAAAAACACCCCATCACCGATCAACAGCTCGAAATCCTATACAAGCTAAGCGGTTGTTATGAAGACCTATTTAACAAACGCGCACAGCTTTATAAGCAACGAAACCTAAATACACAAAACCTCCAAGACCGTGATTTCAAGGCCCTGCTTTTAGAACATTACACCTTTCTAAAGCGGCCTGTGTTGGTCTATGACCAAACCCTTTTTGTTGGAAATAGCCCTAAAACCATCGAAGCGGCCAATACCTTTTTACGTGAACAATAGACTATTTGCCTTACTTGCAGCACTGGGAGCTACAACCATCTATGGCCTTAATCACACGATTGCCAAAGTGGTCATGCCCGATTATATCGGGGCCTTTGGGTTTATCATGCTTCGGGTGGTGGGTGCCTCTGCACTGTTTTGGTTTTTTAGTCTTTGGACACCCCGAGAAAAAATAGATCGTGCCGATTATTTGCGCCTCTTTTTTGCTGCCCTGTTGGGGATGTGTATCAATATGTTGATGTTTTTTAAAGGGCTCGAACTTTCGACCCCTATTAATAGTGGAGTGATTGTCACCCTTACGCCCATTATTGTATTGATTTTATCGGTTATTTTTCTAAATGAACGCCTGGGTACCCGTAAAATATTGGGAATTGCGATTGGGTTTTCGGGGGCGTTGTTGCTGATTTTATACGGAGCGCAAGAAGTGGCCGATGCACCCAATATCACCTTGGGGAATATTCTATTTTTAATCAATGCAACGAGTTATGGTGCCTATTTGATTTTGGTAAAACCTCTCACCCAAAAATACCACACCATTACGTTGATGAAGTGGATGTTTTTACTGGGAATTTTTCTCACTTTTCCCGTCACCTATGGTGACTTTTCACAAGTCCAATGGGACCAACTTCCGTTTGATGTGATTTGGCGGATGGTTTTTGTGGTGGTGGGCACAACCTTTTTGACCTATTTGCTCAATGTCTATGCCCTTAAAACGTTACCGGCTTCGGTGGTCGGGGCCTTTATCTATCTGCAACCCCTCATCACGATAGTCTATGCCGTTTTTACAGAAAACGACCGCTTGGACAACGTCAAGGCAGTTGCTTGTTTACTGGTGCTTTTTGGGGTGTATTTAGTGACTAAAAAAGGGCGTTCAAAAAAACTAGATTCCCGTTTGGGCTAGCACCAAAAGCAAGACAAATTGAATGGCTTCATAACCCTTGTCATTGTACCACCATTCATCCAAAGAATGGGCCTTGCCTCCTGTACCTCCCCGACCGACGGTAACCGCAGGAATACCCAACGAAATAGGGATATTGGCATCAGTAGAGCCGCGGGTGAGTTGGGGTGTTTTACCAAAAAACTGAGTAGCGGCCATCGCCCGTTGAATCAACGGGAGTGTCGTGGCGAGTTCCCCCGATGGACGGTTACCAATTTTTTCGAAACGCAGTTGTAATTCGGGGCCACGTCTTTTTCGGCTATTTTGGAGGGTCAATGCCTCCTCGGTTGCTGTTTTAAGCAATTGTTCCATATCGTCTAAGCGGGTGGGCTCTACCGAGCGAATATCGACCAACATCGAGGAGCTAAACGGCACTGAATTGATGGAGGTCCCGCCTTCGATTACCCCTACATTATAGCTGGTTTTGGGGCCGCTTGACGTGTAATTGTCTGCAGCGGTCACAAAGCGATCTATCGCAGTTCCCAGGGCATGGTGGGGATTGACCAAACCAAAGGCGCCCCAGGAGTGACCTCCGGGACCTTCATAGGTGATTTTGTAGCGGTACGAGCCCAAAGCTTTGTTGTTGACCCGGCCCAATTCACCGCCATCAATTGACACCCAGGCATCGATTTTTGGCCCCGTTGGACCAAACAGGGCTTTGACACCCCGAAGATCACCCAGTCCCTCTTCGCCCACCGTAGCGACAAACAACAGAGCGTCTTTGGGGCGTATTTGTGTTTTATTTAAGGTTTTTAAAACGGTTAAAAGCATGGCCAAACCACGGGTATCATCCCCAATTCCGGGGGCGTATAATGTATCGTTGCTGATCCGAACCTTCACATCGGTCTCTTCGGGAAAAACGGTATCCAAATGGGCATTCAGTGCAACTACTTTGTTGCGTTCGGTTCCTTTCAAAAGCCCGATTACATTTCCTTCGGCATCAATCCAAAGGGAGTCAATTTGGGCTTCCCGTAGTTTTTGAGCAAAAGCATTTGCCCGGGTTTGTTCTTTAAACGGAGGAGCCGGTATCTCAGTCAATTCAATCAGGTCGTTGTGCGTTTCTGGTTCGAGAGCACGTATGGTTTCGAAGGCCTTTTGAATTTTTTTGTTCTTCGCCAACTTGCTGATCTGTCGGCTGTATTTTTTATCAATAGTGGTTTCGTTTTCTTGGGCTTGTATCGAATAAAATCCCGTCATTAAGAAGAATGAAACGGTAGTAAAAAAGAGGGTAGCTCGGCAATTTTTCATGGAATAAACATTTTTTGACTATGGAAAATAGGTGTTTTTTTAGGATTGAATTTTATTTTTTTAAGTTTTTTTGCCTTGGTGTTTTTTTTACCTTTATCAAAATTTTAGCATGAATCGAATCGCCATTGTGCTTTTAGCATTATTCATCAGCAGTTGTGGAGAATCTGAAAACAAGAAAAAAGGATTTGAATACCAACGTACCCAAAAAGAAACCGCCAAAGCCATCGAAGCAAATGAACAAGCGCCTGTCGACCTTTCCAATAAAGGAATTGGTCCGATAAGTAATGTTGAGTTTGGGGACATCGATGATGCGATGGTGGCGCGCGGTGCCGAGGCATTTAAACAAAAATGTACGGCTTGTCATTACCCTAATCGCAAACTCATAGGGCCAGCCATGACAGGGATTTATGAACGTAGAAGTCCAGAATGGGTGATGAATATGTTGTTGAATCCCACACAAATGTTGCAAGAAGATCCGATTGCTATAGCCTTACTAAAGGAATACAATAACGTTCAGATGCTCAATCAAAATCTGAGTCAAGACGAAGCCCGTGCTATTGCTGAGTATCTGAGGGCTTTATAGAAATTTTCTGTGTAATTTGCGTAATTTTTTGCGTAAACCTATTAAAACATCCTGATTTTTACTGTTAAGTGTTAAGGGTTAACAGATGACCCATAGTTTCTATTTTTTTAGGTTTACGATTCTTGTCAATCAGCTAAGGCATTATCAGCTTCTGCATTCGAAGTGAAACTATTAGCTTGTATAGCCATACATAAGTCTAGCTCATCTTTAGTTTGAGCAAAAACATTGCTGCTTAAAAATCCAAATAGTATGATTAAAAGTATTCTTTTCATTCCACTAATTTAATAATTCATCTTATTTGTTTTTCCTATGTTTTAGCCATCCGCTAATCCATATGTATGGGGGAAGTAGCATAATTGCTACTCCGATATAAAATATAACCATTGAAGGAATAGAAGTTAATTCTTCAATTTTATTAGAAGCTGATGCAAGCAACAACGCTAACATTGTCAAAGGAATTGGAAGGTCTTTTGATTGGAACTTTTTCATTAGAATCAATTTATGGTTACCATAGATATACTAATTGCCCCAATTCTTTTCCATAACTAATACTTTTGAAAAGAACAGTACAACCCAGATACCTTTAGATTCTTTAAGCGTTAGTTTAATCTTGTCATTTCCATCTGTACATCATCACTAAACTCTGGGCAAACCGAATCTTCAGTGCCTAATTCTTCCACTACACATAAGTTATATCCGCTTACAGAATTATATCCATCTGTAAAATTTAAAACAGTGTAATGATAATTATACCATAAATCAAAAGTTCCACCACCAATTTGTTGCCAGTAACCTGCATTACTTCTTCTTTTGGCGTCATAAAGCATAACAACCCTTGTTGTCTTTGATGTTGAAACTTTTCCATATGAATAAGCATTAACATCGTCTGACACGTCTTTCCAATCTAAATCAAGAAAACCCCATCTTCCAACAACTTGTGGTCCAAATGTTACAACATTGGTCCAATCCGCTTTACCATTTTCATTTGCCACAAATTTTCCATAGGTAGTCATACCATTTTCATCTGTATCGACATATTCCCAAGACCCGACAAAAGGATTTTCAAATGAATCTTCATCTTTTGAACAAGAAAATACAAGAAATAAGGAAGCTATAAATAAAATGTGTTTCATACTAGAATCAATTTATGGTTTCTATAAAGATACTAATTGCCCCAATTCTTTTTCATAACTAATACTATTTGTAAAAATTTTCAAAACCGTCCTTAAGGGTTGTCAGTTCTACTTCGTGCCCATCTAAATCCCTTACATATATAGAATTAAAGTAATTATGGTCTTGAATAGAAAACGGGAATTAAAAAAACACTTATAATGTATACATTAAATTTCATCCAATGAGAAGGAGAGCCCTCCCAAATGTTTTTTTCTGTACTCATATAACTTAAATTTGATTACAAATTATAAATTAATTACCAGTACTGGGTTGTTCTGATTCCTCAGATTTTTCACTAAAATCACCTATCTCAGTATCCCAATAAAAATTTGTTGTCACCTTTTTATTTGATGGATTATAAATCATATCTACATATCTATATCTTTCAACATCTGGCATTTTTACTTGAACTATAAAATTATGATAATGAGATTTTTCAAATGGGCTAACAAAAGTTGAATATGAATCCCAAATTATATTTCTAATACGCTCTACTTGGGGAAATGACTTCTCAACCCCAAACCTGATAAGTTTATTTATTTCTTTTTCGTTGATTGGTGTAATCTCGCCATTTTCATTTTCTTCAAATCCATTATGCTGGGTAACAAAGTCCTCGAGAGTTATTTTTTCGTTTTGAGAAAAACTAAATGAAGTTGAAGCCAAGATTAAAAACGTTATTATTTTCTTCATTGCTTAATTATTTATTAATGTTCTACAATTTAAGAATTTTATTTATTGCCCCAATTCTACCATAACTAATACTAACCGCCTACTTTATGAATGCTCGTTACTTCAAAGTTGTCCTTCCAGTTTTCTTCGTCTGAATCTTCTTTTCTGGATAACACTTGTATTGTGAACGGTTCGCTCTCAGGCTCGTGCTGCTGGACTGCTATTGCCTGTAATCGTGGGAGTGTGTACTGTAGAGCAATCTGTAGCATTTTAATACGCTGATTAATATCGAGCTCCTCTAAATCTATTGAATTGACAAGGGAATTGATGAGGTTATCTAGCTTCCCCCTGACTTCTTTCGTTATCTTGTTAGGTGTGCCTGCTGTTCTGCCCATAAACTCTTGTACTTTATTTTTTAGGGTAGCTGATTACGGCTGATAGTTTCTCAAACTTATTAGTCCTAGTATTGTACTTCTTGTAGCTATGTAGCACTGTGAATGTCTTAGTTTGTCGAGTAGTCTTTGTTTTCATAATTATTCCCTTTGACTAGATTGATATTATACATTATTCTAGGTGTTTAGTTAGGATGGTTCTGCAATATGTAGAGAGAGGTACTCTCATCTTATTCGCCTCATCTCTGAGGGTCTTCAGGTCATTACTGTTAAGCCTGATATTCACGTTTGATTCAAATAGTAGTTTAGTATTAGCCATTTCTATTGTTCTTTATTATATAACGTAAAACTACATAGGTTTATAGTCGAGTGTATGCCTTGATTTCACTGCTGTAATACAGATATATTCATTTATATACTTTGAAATACTTTTCATTACTATGACCCCAGCTAAGTGGTCAAAATTTGACCCCCAACCTGAGAAGCTTGGCATTTTTTGTGATTTAGGATTAACTATAAACTGATACTTATGAAGAAAACACACAAAATTGCTCTTGTTGTAACTATTATTTTAGCAATCCTATTAAACTATTATAACAGTTTGCAATAATACTTCCTTTGGGTCTGGGCATATTTTTGTAATTTTAATGAAACTTAATACTTAAAGATATGTGTTCGTGTGATTGTAAATCGTGTCAGGATGGTAATTGCTCTGGGTGTACTTGCTCTCCCTGTAATTGCACTGACTGTAACTGCTAAGATGTTCAGGTTTATGACTGAACAATAGAAGCAACAAGGCTACATACGCCCTATTGAATCTAATACCCATAATGGCCCCCTATTTCGTCAAGAGTAGAATCCCACTTTACCCCCTATTATATTGATATTATAGTTATATAGGTGTTCAGTCCAATGCTGTTAAGTGTAAAGGGTTAACAAAGGATTAATAAACTTTAATTTATTTGACAAAACAGACCCCTTAAAAACACCAAAAGCCCTGATATACAAGGCTCTTAGTGGTCAATCAATAGGATTTAATTAATCTTTGGCAGTAGGAGAACGTATTTGCGTAAAATAAATATAAAATTCTATACAAGGTTTTGACCCAAAAAAGCAAAAACCCCTATATTTAGGGGCTTGTCAGGTTATAAAAAAACGTAAATGAATTTGTTTGAATAAGGGGGATTCTGATGCTCAATCAAAATTTGAGCCAAGAAGAGGCGCGTGCGATTGCCGAATATTTGCGAACCCTCTAACTTAGAGTGACCAGGATTTTCCTCCGGTAGTTTCCATCAGGTCCACACAGCCTTGTTGTTGGCCTGGAATTGGCGCATAGGCCAATACCTGCTCTCCAATGTATTCGGACCCTCGAAAGCCAGTCACAGCCAAGTCACGTAACCTAGAAATGGAATTATAGGCTAGTGCTTCTTGGGGAGCATCGGCGGTTCCATTTTTCTCAAGTTCTTCAAGATAGCTGTACAAATCCTGTCGCCATTTCCCTTGTTTGGGTCGTTCTGCCCTGAGGTATTTAACGAGTTGTCCTTCCAAGGCCGCAGCATCTGTACTACTATTTTCAGACTGGGTAATGGCTAAAAAAGCATCCCACCCCTGTAAAAACAGGTTTTGGTCTTTTTCACTTACAACGATATCCATATAGGCATCAACAAATCGAATTAAATTCAATTCGGAAGCAGAAGGGGTATCGGTTTTGGGCAAAATGATATCCAAAACGGCTTCCAAATCTGCTGTCTTTGATGCAGGAATGATTTTGGGTGACCAGCCCTCGGTATTAGTACAACTTTGGAGGATGCTCAAAACGGTGGGGGTCATAGCCGTCGCCCCAAAGGTATATCCGAGGTTTTTTAAAACTTGTCTTCTATTCATGGTCGTTTGTTTCAGAGGTTGTTGTTTTTGAGTTGTTCTACCGCATGTCTGGCTGCACGTGCTGTCAGGGCCATATAGGTCAATGATGGATTTTGGTTTCCGGCGGAGGTCATGGCAGCGCCATCGGTCACATAGACGTTGGGCACGGCATGTATTTGGTTGTAAGCCCCCAAAACCGAAGTTTTGGGATCACGACCCATACGGGCGGTTCCCATTTCGTGGATTCCAAGTCCGATTGAATAGCCTCTATCGTAGGAACCAACATTTTTTAACCCTGCTTTATCCAACATTTCAACTGCTTGTTCCATCATGTCTTTACGCATGTTTAGCTCGTTTTCTTTGATGGTCGCCTCAAAGGTCACGGTGGGTAGCCCCCACTGATCCTTTTTGTCGTAATCCAGGTACATTTTGTTTTCGTGGTAAGGTAGGATTTCTCCAAAACCACCCAAACTCATCGTCCATTGTCCCGGCTTGAGAATTTCTTCCTTAAAGGATGCGCCAAAGGCCATTTCGGCACTTTGTACTCCGGTACTACTTCGCGAAGCCCCTCCTTGATATCCATAGCCACGGATAAAATCTTTACGGTCGGTGACTCCTCCGAGGTTTCTAAAGCGAGGAATATAAATACCGTTCGGACGACGTCCAGTGTAGTATTTATCTTCCAGGCCTTCAAAAGTCCCGTAGGCACCCACGCCCAAATGGTGGTCCATAATGTTGTGTCCTAACTCCCCAGAGTCATTACCCAGACCGTTGGGAAAACGGCTTGAGGTAGATTGCATTAAGATAGAAGCCGAAGCAACGGCCGAAGCACACAAGAAAATTACTTTAGCCTTAAATTCTATCGTCTCTTTGGTTTCGGTATCAATCACACGTACACCTGTAGCCCGTTGGCTGCTGTCGTCATAAATGACTTCGTGTACAATGGAATTGGGCCTTAGGGTCATATTACCGGTAGCTTCGGCTGCGGGTAAGGTCGAAGTCACACTACTAAAATAGGCGCCAAACGGACATCCGCGCATACAACGGTTTCGGTATTGGCAACTGCTACGACCGCTTCCGGGTTTGGTCCCCTCGGTGATGTGTGCGGTTCGGCCAATGGTCATCACTCGATCGTTGTAATTATTCGCAAGAGATTCTTTGACGTGTTCTTCCAGGCAATTCATCTCCATGGGTTTTAGAAATTTCCCATCGGGCAACTGTGGTAGGCCTAAATTTTCCCCGCTCACACCGATATAGTCTTCGACATAATCATACCAAGGTGCGATGTCTTTGTAGCGAATGGGCCAATCGACAGCGATACCGTCTTTAAGGTTGGCCTCAAAATCATAATCACTCAACCGGTAGCTTTGACGCCCCCACATCAATGAACGTCCCCCTACATGATACCCTCGCATCCAGTCAAATGGTTGGTCTTCATTATAAGGATGGTCGATATCATCGACAAAAAAATGTTTGCGTGATTCGGTGGTCGTGTAGCCGGTTCGGGATTGCTTGCCTTGTCGTTCTCTAGTCTCCTTGGTGATAAGGTCTCCAGCAGGGTAATCCCAAGGATCGTTATGCATGGTGGGATAGTCTTCAATATGCTTGACCATTCTTCCGCGTTCAAGAACCAGGGTCTTTAGTCCTTTTTCACAGAGTTCTTTGGCGGCCCAACCGCCACTAACTCCCGTACCAACAACGATAGCATCAAATTTAGTATTCATATGGTGAGGTTTGATTTTTTTTGTTCTAACCAAATATAGAAATTTTAGGTTGGCACAAAAATTTATAGGGATGCAATTCTGCGCTAAGGAAAATTTTGGTGCTTTTAAATTTCAATATTAATCGTATTTTAGAAACCAACTTAGGAAAATCCATATCAATGAAATCAAGAATTTATACAATTGCTACAGGTCTTGTGCTAAGCATGGGGTTTGTGTTTTTTCAGAGCTGTAACGACACTCCTCAAAAGAAAGAAGTGGCTGGGGCGCAACCTTTTTTTAAAATATCCTTAGCACAGTGGTCCATCCACCGTATGATACGTTCGGGAGAGGTCAGTCCCTATGAATTTGCCTCTTTGGCCAAAAAGTGGGGCTTTGAAGGACTTGAATACGTCAGTCAGCTTTATCCCGATGTGAACGACAGTGAAGATAAGGTGGCCGCTATGGAAAATTTCATCGCCCAAAATAACGCATTGGCCGCGGAACATGGTCTGCAAAATGTACTGATCATGGTTGATGGTGAAGGTGATTTGGCCTCTTCAGATGCCGAAACCCGAGCAACAGCCATCGCCAATCATAAGCTGTGGATTGATGCGGCCGCTAAAATGGGCTGCTCTTCAGTCCGGTTAAACTTGTACGGGGAAAAAGATCCGGACCAATGGATAGCCAACTCCATCGTCAGTATGAAAGAGCTGTGTACTTATGCCCAGCCCCTTGGAGTAAACGTGATTGTAGAGAACCACGGGCGTATTACCTCCAATGTTCCCCTTTTGATGCAGGTCATGAAAGGCGTGGGCATGGATAACTGTGGTACACTCCCTGACTTTGGGAATTTCTGTATCAGTGAAGAAGGCTACGGCTCAATTTTTGACGGCAGTTGTAAGGAAGTCTATGACATCTACAAAGGAGTAGATGAAATGATGGAAACGGCCTTTGGCATTAGTGCCAAATCGTTTGCGTTTGATGCCGAAGGGAATGAAAGTAATATCGATTTTAGAAAAATGCTCGAAATTGTCAAATCCCATGACTACAACGGGTTTATCGGTGTCGAATACGAGGGCGATGTTCTATCGGAAGAAGAAGGAATTTTGGCTACTCAATCCCTATTGTTAAAAGCTTCAAAAGGACTATAAATCAATTAAATAAACCAAAATGAATACAACTACTCGACTTCAATTATCGACCATGATGTTCCTCGAATTTTTTATTTGGGGCGGTTGGTTTGTCACCATGGGCACCTATCTATCGCAGGCCTTTAATGCCAGTGGTGGTCAATTGGCCATGGCGTATGAAACCCAATCCATTGGTGCCATTGTTGCACCGTTTATCATTGGATTGATTGCCGATCGGTATTTTTCGGCTCAAAAAATCCTGGGGGTATTGCATCTTATCGGTGCTTTTTTACTCTACCAAGCGGCTGTGGCGGCAGATTTCGCAGCCTTTTACCCCTATATTCTGATCTATATGATCTTGTATATGCCGACCTTGGCCCTGGTCAACGCTGTCGCGTTTCGCCAGATGAAAGACCCCTCAAAAGAATTTGCCAATATTCGTGTACTGGGTACTGTAGGATGGATCGTTGCAGGGGTAGTCATTGGTTACCTCGGCTGGGAATCCAAAAACTTGTTACAAAACACCTTTTACTTCACCGCCGGGGCCTCGGCCTTGTTGGGACTGTTTAGTTTTACACTGCCCAAAACACCCCCCACCGCAGAAGGAGAAGCCAGTATCAAAGATATTCTTGGACTCGATGCCTTAGCGATGTTAAAAGATGCTCGCTTTTTGGTCTTTTTTATCGCATCCATTTTAATCTGTATTCCCTTGGCCTTTTACTACCAACACGCCAATCAGTTTTTGAATGAAATTGGCATGGAAGCCGCTGCCGGAAAAATGACCCTCGGACAAATGTCCGAAGTCGGATTTATGTTGTTGTTACCCCTCTTTTTAAAACGGTATGGCATCAAAACCACCCTGTTGTTTGGGATGATTGCCTGGGCCTTACGCTACGTGCTTTTTGCCTTTGGCGATGCGGGCGAACAAAGCTGGATGCTGATTTTTGGGATCATCCTCCACGGAATTTGTTATGACTTTTTCTTTGTTTCGGGTCAAATCTACACCGACTATAAAGCCGGTGAAAAGTTCAAAAGTGCTGCACAAGGACTAATCACCTTGGCGACCTACGGACTTGGGATGCTCATCGGATTTAGAAGTGCCGGCTATATCACCGATCAATATGTAGTTGGAGACGGCCACGACTGGTCGCAAATTTGGCTACTTCCCGCTGGGTTCTCCGTTTTAGTATTTATATTTTTGTGGGTGTCTTTTAAAAACGAAAAAATAGCGATTGAAGCATGAAGCATAAAATCCGACTCGGAATTCTTGGAGGAGGGGGAGATTCGTTGATTGGCATCGTCCATCGGATTGCCGCCAATATGTATGACCGATACGAATTGGTGGGCGGTTGTTTTAACCCCGATCCCGAACAAAACCGCAGTTTTGCCGACAAACTAGAACTCGACCCCACACGGGTGTACGATACTATAGATGCCTTGGTTGAGGGAGAAAACAAACGACCAAAAGAAGATCGAATTCAAGTTGTTTCGGTATTGACGCCCAATTTTTTGCATTTCCCGATGGCCAAACAACTGCTCGAAAACGACTTCCATGTCATTTGTGAAAAACCCTTGACCACCACCTACAAAGAAGCCCTCGAGCTGGCAGCACTTCAACAAACCAAAAAAGCAATTTTTGCTGTTACCTATACCTATACCGGCTATCCGATGATTCGACAAATGAAGCAAATGATTGCCGAGGAGGCCATAGGCGAAATTCAGCGGGTCGACTTGCAGTACTACCAAGGATGGATCAATCCGATTATTCACGATAAAGACCAACGCCAAACCACCTGGCGACTACAACCCGAAAAATCTGGGATCAGTTGCTGTGTTGGTGATATCGGAACTCATGCCTTTGATATGCTCGAATATGTAACCGGCCAGGAGGTCGACCGAATATTGGCCGATCTAAACTACCTCTACGAGGACAACCAAATGGATGTGGACGGTACGATTTTGATACGGATGAAAAACAACGCCAAAGGTGTCATCCGAACTAGTCAAATTGCAACCGGAGAAGAAAACAACTTTACGGTTGCCATCTATGGGCGTAAAGGAGGACTAAAATGGGAACAGGAAAACCCAAATTATTTGCACTACCTCCATCCCGATCAACCTTTTCAGACTTATAAACGTGGAAATGCTTACAACAGTGCCATCGCCCAAGACGGGGTCAAAATCCCATCGGGGCATCCCGAAGGTATTTTTGATGCCATGGGCAACATCTATAAAGGGGTGGCCAAGGCCATTTTGGGCGAACAGGCTTTTGACGGCGAATACCCTTCCTTACACGAGGGCGTTCGGGGAATGCAGTTTATAGAAAAAGTCGTTGACTCCCACCAAAAAGGAAATCAATGGGTAGCGATGGAATAAATTTTAAAAAACAAAAACATGCTTAAAACGATCAAGGGACCGGCGCTTTTTTTGGCGCAATTTGTCGATCAAAAAGCCCCTTTTAACTCCTTAGACGGACTCTGCCAATGGGCAGCAGATCTAGGGTATAAAGGGATACAGATTCCTACTTGGGTCGATTTTTTGATCGATCTCGATCAGGCAGCCGAAAGCCAAACCTATTGCGATGATCTCAAAGGTAAAATCAACAGCTATGGGTTAGAAATCACCGAGCTATCGACCCACCTACAAGGGCAGTTAGTCGCTGTACATTCGGCCTATGATGTCATGTTTGACAATTTTGCACCGGATGCCGTCAAAAACAACCCTAAAGCCCGAACTCAATGGGCTATAGAAACGGTCAAAAAAGCGGCTACTGCCAGCCGCCGATTAGGACTAAAAGCCCATGCTACTTTTTCGGGGGCTTTGCTTTGGCACACCTGGCACCCCTGGCCTCAGCGTCCCAAAGGCCTGGTTGAACTCGGTTTTGAAGAATTGGCCAAGCGTTGGCTGCCCATCTTAAACCATTTTGACGAAAATGGCGTTGATGTCTGTTATGAGATACACCCGGGTGAAGACCTCCATGACGGAGTAACCTTTGAACTTTTTTTGGAAGCCACCGGAAATCATAAACGGGTAAATATCCTCTATGACCCGAGTCACTTTGTGCTTCAACAACTCGATTATATCACCTATATCGACCACTACCACAGTTTTATCAAGGCTTTTCATGTCAAAGACTCCGAGTTTCGCCCCAACGGCAAAAAAGGGGCTTTTGGAGGCTATGGCGACTGGATCGATCGTGCTGGGCGCTACCGTTCTCCGGGTGATGGTCAAATTGATTTTAAACGAATTTTCACCAAACTCACCGAATACGGTTGTGATGTCTGGGCTGTTCTCGAATGGGAATGCTGTATCAAAAGTCCTGAACAGGGTGCCCGCGAGGGTGCGCCGTTTATTCAAACCCACATCATCGAGGCAACCCAAAAGGCCTTTGATGATTTTGCTGGAACAGCGGTAGACAAAGCACACCTAAAAAAAATCTTAAACCTCTAAAATGGAATACCGCTTCTCCCGACAGGGGCAGGCGTTATGTTTTGAGGGTAAATCCAACCACCTATGATATATTCCATGACCGGTTTTGGCAAAGCAGAAGCCAATTTGTTTGATAAAAAAATAGCGGTAGAAATCCGTTCACTCAACAGTAAAACACTGGATATAAATACGCGTTTACCCAGTCGTTATCGGGAAATGGAAGCCGGTATTCGAAAACAAATTGCTGCAGGCCTGCAACGGGGTAAAATCGATTTTTCACTTTACTACGAAAGCACCAATGGCGAAAGTGCCTCATCGATCAATACCCCAGTAGTGCGCAGTTATATGGAGCAACTTGCCCATATAGCCACACTGGAAGATAAAGACAAACTTAAGATAGCCATGCAACTGCCGGACACGCTCAAAATAGACCGTGAAGCACTCGACCCAACAGAAAAAGAGCAAATCACCGCCTTGGTTCAATCGGTTGTGGAACAACTCACCGTCTATCGTTCCGACGAAGGAAAAGTTTTGCAAGGCGACTTTGAAAAAAGAATCGCTTTGTTGACGCAACAGCTTCAAGAGATTGAGCAAATCGACCAAGCACGAAAACAAAAAATTCAAGAAAAACTTCGCGATGCCGTGGATGAGTTGGCCCAAAAAATAGACCAAAATCGCTTTGAACAAGAGCTGATCTACTACCTCGAAAAATTGGATATTACCGAAGAAAAAGTGCGGTTATACAGTCATTTAAACTATTTTATAGAGACCCTCGAAAAGACACAGTCACAAGGCAAAAAACTAGGTTTTATCGCCCAAGAAATCGGACGAGAAATCAACACCATAGGCTCCAAGGCCAACGATGCTGATCTTCAAAAGGTGGTTGTTCAAATGAAAGATGAACTAGAAAAAATAAAAGAACAACTCTTAAATGTTTTGTGATTGAAATCCGGTAAGCTCATAGTATTTTCGGCACCTTCGGGTAGTGGCAAAACGACTTTGGTACACCACCTGCTCGATCAGAAATTGCCCTTGCAATTCTCGGTTTCGGCCACTTCACGGCCCCCTAGAGGAAAGGAAGTTGAGGGAAAGGACTATAACTTTATCACGCCCACTGAATTTCAAGCCCAAATCAAAAAAGATGCTTTTATCGAATATGAAGAGGTGTATAAAGACACCTACTACGGTACCTTAAAAAGTGAGGTAGCCCGTATCTGGTCCCAAGAGTGTCATGTGGTGTTTGATATTGATGTGCAGGGAGGGCTTGCCATCAAAAAACAATACCCCGAACAAACCCTGGCCATCTTTGTTCAGCCCCCCAGCATCGCTGAATTAGAAAAACGGTTACGCCAACGTAAGACCGAAACCGAAGAGGCCCTTAAGCAGCGCTTGGAAAAAGCTGCTTATGAATTATCTTTTGCGCCCCAGTTTGATCGAATGGTGGTGAATGACGAGCTTGAGCGGACCAAAAAAGAGGTCCTGGCTCTCGTTAAGGATTTTATTGGCTAAAATGAAAAAAGTTGGGCTTCTTTTTGGCACTTTTAATCCCATTCATAAGGGGCATTTGCACCTGGCTGAATACTTTGTAAATCGTCCTGAAATCAACGAAGTATGGTTTGTCATCAGCCCACAAAGTCCTTTTAAAACCAGTGAAACGCTTCTGGACAACCACCACCGTTTGGCGATGGTACGCTGTGCCATTGCCGGGCAGGAAAAACTTAAGATATCGACTGTAGAATTTAAGATGCCACAACCCAATTATACCGCCGATACCTTAGCCGCGTTAAGGACACTCCATCCTGATTTTGACTTTATATTATTGATGGGTGCAGACAATATCGTCCGGTTTACCGAATGGAAAAACCACGAAGATATACTGAACAATCACGCTATCTATGTGTATCCTCGACGCGGCAGTAGCTTTTCGTCCAAAGAGGCCCATCCGCCCATCCAATTTTTTGAGAATGCACCCGTGGTGGGAATTTCGAGTACGAGCCTAAAGGACAAATTGGGAGATCATGACTTTTTACAGCAATGGTTGCCCGAATGTGTATTGGCCTTAATCCAAAAAAATAACTGGTATTAACTTCAATTGATTCAAGACCTCGACCAATTGTCGGGTGGTTGCTTCCCGTGAAAACTTAGCAATGTCAGTGACATCATTTTTAAGGGGCTTACCCTCAGCCCAAGCTTTATAGGTTTTCTCAATAAAGGCCTGTTGGGCTTGGTGATCGGTTGCGGAACAGCACAGATTATGTTTCCCCAAGGCCAAAATATCGGCGGCCTCACTGGAAGGATCACCCAAGTGTAGAATGGGATTGCCGGTGGCCATATATTCAAATATTTTTCCTGAAACCATCGTGGTTTGTCCGGTTTGCGTAAAAGAAAAGTTGAGCAAAAGATCCGCCTGTCGCATCGTCATTACCGCCTGTTCGTGGTCTAGGTAACCCCTATAGGTCGTTGGGATTACTGTTTGAAAAGCAGTCACTGCATCGGGAGTTAGTGTCCCAACGAGTTCACAACCTAATTGTATATGGGGTTCTTTTTGGTAAAGCAAACGAAGGGCTTGGAGAAATTCGAGGTAGGCTTGATGCTCTGTTAACAAGCCGGTAAACACTATTGTAAATGGGTTGTTTTGTTTTTTGGCAATCGGTGTTTTAAATAAGGATGCATCGAAGCCATTATAAAGGGTATAAAAAAGTTGTCCCTTGGGTGCTTTGGCCGCTAATTGTGTATGGAAGTTTTTAGTTGTAGTGGTCAAAACAGTATCTGCTGCAGCCAGTACCCTACTTTCCAAAGCTAGGTCTTTTTGGATAGCATTAGAGCTTCGCGGTAAGGACTTGAGGTAAAACAATTCACTCCAGGGATCTCTAAAATCGACCAACCAGGGGTGGTTAAAACGTTTTTTAAGTTTAAGGCCAATCAAATGAGTCGAATGAGGTGGACCTGTCGTAATGATTACCCCGGGAGGATTTTTTTGAATCAACTCTACCGCTTTTTGATAGGCTGGACGAACCCATCCCTTTCGGGCATCGGGAACAAAAAAATTTCCCCGAACCCAAGCCGCTATTTTTTGAAAAACACTTTTTTGTACTACCTCTCCCTGGGGCACTCCCCGATTAAAATCCCCTTGGGTAAAAAAAGAATACCACCCCAGTGGGTTAAAAAATCGTACCCGATGGGTTTCTATCTTAGCGACCAATGATTCTAGTGATTTATCGGTTTTGGCATAATAGGCCGACTGCGGATCGACCGTAAGCACGACCGGATTGTAGCCTAGCTGTTGTAAATGGAGGGCAAAATACATCCATCGCTGAACGCCCGATCCACCGGAGGGTGGCCAATAGTAGGTGATGATGAGTATGTTTTGACCTTTTGGGTACAAACTGTAATGCGTATAGGTTATAATTTGTATTTTTAATACAATATATTATCACATAAATTTACTCGAATTGGCTCAATCGCATACATTGAACAATACAATTTTATTCAGCCTTTTATTTGTACTGTTATCGGTCACCTTGGTGAATGCTCAAGAAGAGGAAGAAATAGAGGAGACAGTAGAAGAGCTAGAACTAGACGTTCCATTTGACGCCATTATCGAATCGACCCTCAAGGGCAAGCGCACCAAATTTTATGGCGAAACCCGTCTTAATCTCAATCAGATCTCTTTTTCAAATTGGATCTCGGGAGGGGCCAGTTCACTTTCTGGGCTTTTTGGGGTGGACTACCATGCGGACTATTCGGACCGCAATGGCTTGGTGTGGAATTCAAACTTTATCTTGTCGGTAGGCACCTCTTCCATCGCCGGAACCAAGTATAACCGTAAAGCTGACGACCGACTTCAAATCGAATCTTTGGTGGGTAAACAAATCAACCCCTTTTGGAAATTTTCGGGCGACGTTAAGTTTCGAACCCAACTGTTTCCGGGGTACCGTTTTTTTACCGAAAATGGAGAAGAAAAGCGTACGCGTACGACCCAATTTTTTGCTCCTGCTCAACTCCAATCGGGGGTGGGATTTTACTATAAAAAAACCGAAGAATTCTGGATCAATTTGTCCCCCATGACAGTAAGAGTGATTTATGTAGCCAAAAAATTCACTCGTGATATCCCCGATGGAACGAGTTATCTGGGGGTCGATAAAGACCAAAACAGTAAGTTCTTTTTAGGGTTTTCGGTCAATGGGTATTATAAAGTTCAACCCATGGATAATGTCACGGTCGAAAACCGCTTTAACTTTTATAGCAACTACCTTAATAACTTTAAGAACATTGATTTTGAAATCAATACCATAGTCCGGCTCAAGGTGAATGAAATCATTTCGAGCACCATCGATCTCCATGCAATTTATGACGATGATGTGCTCCAAAAATTACAGTTTAAACAACTTTTTGGAATGGGAATCCTGATTGAAATCTAACGGCTGGGGGTCAAGTGTTTTTTGACCCACTCCATATTGTAGTAATTCAGGTAGATGTTGTATTTATTGCCTTGTCCTCTAGGCTCCATTTCCAATAAAACGGTTTGCTTTTCGTTTAAAAAACGAATGCAGGGTTTACTAGTGTCGATTAACAGGGGTTGGTCCCAGTTTTCTTGACTGTACACCATGGTATAGCCTTGTGCTTCGAGATAGGCTCTAGTTTTTTGGAGTTCGGCGCTAATCTGCTCGGCATTGAGGTTGTTTTTGGTCCAAAGCTTGAGTTCGACCAAGCGGTCGTTGTCCATAACCAATGAGTTTTTTTTAACCACAAAATGAACCCCTTGCCCCATTTCAAAGGTTTCGCTGCTGCTGTGATGTTCTTTGAGTACGGTTTTGGCTTCTTTTTTGGGCATCCCAAAATAAAAGTCATCAAATAAGACTTCTTTTTCTTGGGCTTGTCCCCACATAGTTCCCAATACCGTAAGGAGTGTACAAATCACTCCTGTTTTCTTTAATAAAATAGTCATCACGCAAAAATAGGAAATTTTAATTTCTTAAAATCAAGGCCGCTTCCA
>Ga0255777_10000309_pt1 | contig 46041 bp, 43 predicted proteins | sample 101ome_15_FD_179975 | JGI IMG/M metagenome (GOLD analysis project Ga0255777, IMG submission 179975) | Coastal salt marsh microbial communities from the Groves Creek Marsh, Skidaway Island, Georgia - 101402AT metaG (version 2) | ecosystem: Environmental > Aquatic > Marine > Intertidal zone >... | reverse complement strand
TAGATTATGTAAGATTTAGTTACGCAGCTTCACAGGACAACATTTCTAACGCATTGGAAAACATTAAAAAAATGCTAGGTTAAGAGTTATGACTCAAATAGCTCTACCAAAAATCGACAGATCAATAATTTCAAGAAAAGATGAGATTGTAAAAAGTCTTTCAAAATTAACAAACGCAGAAAATGTTTTAAGTCATGCAGATGAAATCAAACCTTATGAAACCGATGCTTTAGCTGTTTACACTCAAACACCATTAGCTGTTGTATTGCCCGAAAATACAAGTGAGGTAAGCGAAATTTTAAAATATTGTTATGAAGAAAATATAAAAGTTATTCCAAGAGGTGCTGGCACAGGTTTATCCGGTGGAGCATTACCTTTACAAGATGCAATCGTTTTAGGTTTGGGAAAATTTAACAAAATACTCAAAATTGATTTTGAAAATAGATGTGTGGTTACGCAGCCAGGCGTTACAAATTTAGGTATTACTCACGCAGTACAACATAAAGGATTTTACTATGCACCAGATCCATCTAGTCAACTAGCCTGTTCTATTGGTGGAAATGTTGCTGAAAATTCTGGTGGAGTTCACTCTTTAAAATACGGAACAACCACAAATAATATTCTTGGTGTTGAAATGGTTATGATGGATGGAACCATAACTAGAATTGGTGGAAAATCATTTGATCAAGAAGGCTACGATTTAATGGGACTAATTTGTGGATCAGAAGGTTTGCTTGGAGTTGTAACTGAAGTAACTGTAAAAATTTTAAAGAAACCAGAAGTGGTTAAAGCTGCTTTAATAGGATTTCCTTCAATTCAAGAAGGAGGAGATGCTGCATCAGAAATAATTTCAAGTGGCATAGTCCCAGCTGGAATGGAAATTATGGATAAGGCATTAATTGATGCTACTGATAATTTTAGTAAAGCGGGTTATCCTAGAGATGCCGAATTATTGGTTATTGTAGAGCTAGACGGAACAGAGTCGGAAGTAAATGAATTATTAAAAAAAGTTAGTGAAATTGCAAAGAAGAATAATTGTTCAAGTCTAAAATTAAGCAAAAATGAAAAAGAGAGATTGTCTTTTTGGGCTGGTCGTAAAGCAGCATTTCCTGCTTGTGGAGCAATGGCACCTGACTATTACTGTATGGATGGTGTAATTCCAAGAGGAAAACTTTCACAAACTTTGCTTGAAATACAAAAGTTATCAAAAAAATATAATCTACCTGTTGCAAATTGTTTCCATGCAGGAGATGGAAATTTACATCCTCTAATTATGTTTGATGGAAGCGATAAAGAACAGTTACGTAAAACAGAAGAGTTCGGTGCTGAAATTCTAAAAACATGTGTGAGACTTGGTGGAGTAATATCTGGAGAACACGGTATTGGAATTGAAAAAAGAGAATTAATGTGTGAAATGTTTAATGATAAAGATATTCAACAACAATTAGATATTAAACAATCTCTTGATGAAAAAAATTTATTAAATCCAGGAAAAGTTTATCCAATTTTAAAGAAGTGTGTTGAGGAAGGAAGGGTTCATGTCCACAAAACAGAAAATAAATTCCCAGATCTTCCAAGATTCTAACGATATTTTTTATCCTAAAGATGAGATTGAAGTTTCAGATTTAGTAAAGGATTTTTATAAAAAAAATTCATCTATAGAGCTAACAGGCACTAACTCCAAAAATTTTATTGGTAATAAAACTCAAGCTGCGAATAAAGTTTCATTATCAAAATTATCGGGAATTATAGAATACCTTCCAGAAGAGCTTTACATAAAAGTAAAAGCTTGCACACCAATGAAAGAAATAGAAGAAGCATTAGATAAAAATAATCAAGAGCTAGCTTTTGAGCCATTAGATTTTGGATACATAAAAGATGGTAAAGCAAATAAGGGTACGATAGGTGGCTATTTGTCATGCAACTATGCGGGATCAAGAAGATTTAAAGTTGGAAGTGTTCGAGATCATGTGTTGGGCTTTAGAGGCGTAAATGGCAAAGGCGATATTATAAAATCTGGTGGGACAGTTGTTAAGAATGTAACTGGGTACGATCTTTCAAAACTTATATCTGGAGCTTTTGGAACACTTGTTGCTTTAACAGAAATTACTTTAAAGGTTTTACCTAAAAAACAATTATCTAATACAATTGTTATTAAAGTTGATGATAGAAAAAAAATTTACGATTTATTTGATAAAATCGCCTCATCTAGCAGTGAAATAACAGGCGCAGTTTTTTTACCTGATGAACCAGATGACGGTATGTTTGTTAAAAACAAGGAAACTATTTTTAAATTTAATGATTTAAATTTTACAGGATCTTACTTAGCTCTAAGACTTGAAGGAGATAAAGTTTCAATAAATGAAAAAACAAAAAAAATTACAAAAGAACTGGATCTAAATAAATTTAAAATAGCTATACTTGATAATTATCAATCTTCTCCATTTTGGAAAAAAATAAATAATTTAGAATTATTTCAAAACACAAAAAATAATTTACTTAGAATTGTAATTGAACCCGCAAATGGCTCTGAAATGATGAGTTATTTAGGGAATAAATTTAAATATTATATCGATTGGTGCGGATCGTTATTTTGGGTCGAAGTTCCTTCAAAAAAGAATAATAAAGTTAGTGAAATCAAAAAAAAATCCATTGAACTTGGTGGATATATGACGATTGTTAAAACATCTGAAGAATACGACTATGAGGAAACAATATTTACAGTAGAACCGGTAAGATTAATGATTTCAGAAAAAATTAAAAAAAGTTTTGACCCAAAAAGAATATTTAACCCTGGTAAAATGTATAGGGGAATTTAATGCAAACACATTTTACAGAAAAACAACTAGAAAATAGCGATAACAAAGCTACAGAAAAAATTTTTAAAAAATGTGTTCACTGTGGAATGTGTAATGCCACATGTCCAACTCACCAAATTTTAGGCGATGAGCTTGATGGACCAAGAGGCAGAATTTACCTGATTAAAGACATGTTGGAAAATAATAAAAAACCAACAGAAAAAGTAGTTAAACATATTGATAGATGCTTATCTTGTTACAGCTGTATGACGACATGTCCATCAGGTGTAAATTACATGCACATCATTGACCACGGAAAAAAATATATTGAAAAAAATTATGAAAGAGGTTTTTTTGATAAACTAATAAGATATTTTTTGTCAATTACTCTTCCTAATCCAAAAATTTTTAAATTATCAAGTTGGTTTGTTAAATTAGCAAAACCAATAAAATTTTTACTGCCTTCTAAAATTAAAGACATGATGGATTTAATGCCGACAAATTTTCCAAAAAAATCTTTACCAATTAAAGAAATATACAAAGTAACTGGTAAAAAGAAAATTGCACGGGTTGCACTTTTAACTGGTTGTGTGCAAAAAGAAATTTCACCTCAAATCAATGAGGCAACTATTCGATTGTTAAATCGTCATGGCGTAGAAGTAATTGTTCCAAAAAAAATTAGATGTTGTGGATCTCTTAATCATCATCTTGGAAAAGAGGATGATGCGCATCAAGATTTTAGAAATAATATTAATATTTGGTATGAAGAACACAAAAAAGGTAATTTAGATGCAATATTATCTAATACTTCTGGATGTGGAACAACCATGAAAGATTATGGGTTTATATTTAGAGATGATAAGGAGTTAAGTAAAAAGGCCAAGGTAATTTCAGAACTAACAAGAGATATTTCAGAATATATATTTGAGAGTCTAAAATTAAATATTAAATCTAAGAATAAGAAATATAAAGTTGCTTATCATTCAGCTTGTTCTATGCAGCATGGCCAAAAAGTTCACACTCAACCTATTTCATTGCTTGAAAAAACAAAAAATGAAATATTAGAAATTCCAGAGGGTCATATTTGCTGTGGTTCAGCTGGTACTTATAATATTCTTCAGTCAAAAATTGCAAAACAACTTTTGACAAAAAAAGTAAATAATATTGAGAGTTTAAATCCCGATTTTATTTCGACAGGAAATATTGGTTGTATTACACAAATTTCTCATGGTACTAAGGTTCCAATACTTCATACAATTGAAGTTTTAGATTGGTACACTGGTGGACCTAAGCCAACCGCACTAACGTAAGGAATTTATGAAAAAAATATTAATTACAAGAAGATTGCTAAAAGAAAGTGAAGATAAAGCATCTAAGATGTTTGATGCTCATTTGAATTCTAATGATGAACTATATTCTCAATCAAGATTAATTGAATTAAGTCAAGGATGTGATGCTGTACTGACTTCCCTTACTGATAAAATGGATGCGGATACAATTAATAAATTACCTGAAACTATTAAAGTTATTTCAAATTTTGCAGTTGGATTTGGAAACATTGATCTTGAGGCTGCAAAAAAAAGAGGAATAGCAGTTACTAATACACCAGAAGTATTATCGGATGCTACGGCTGAGATTGGGATTTTATTAATATTAGGTGCATGCAGAAGGGCATCTGAAGGAATAGAGGCCGCAAGAGAAAGTAATTGGAAATGGTCGTCTGATTATTTAATTGGAAAACAATTAACAGGAACAAGACTTGGAATTTTAGGAATGGGCAGAATAGGACAAAAAATTGCAAATATCGCAAGATCGCTTGGAATGATTATACATTATCATAATCGATCAAAGCTTTCTGAAGATAAAGAACAAGGCGCTGTTTATCATGATAATTTAAAAAGTCTTTTTTCAGTCTCGGATGTTTTATCAATTTGTTGTCCTGCAACAAAAGAAACTGAAAACATGATTAATAAAGAGACAGTGGAATACTTTCCAACAGGAGCTGTCATTACCAATGTTGCTCGAGGAGATATAGTTGATGATGAAGCTTTAATTGATGCATTACATAGAAGAAAGATTTATGCAGCAGGATTAGATGTTTACAAAGGAGAACCAAATTTAAACCCCGGATATTTAAAAATTAAAAGTGTATTTATATTACCTCATCTTGGAAGTGCCACAAAACATACAAGAACAGCAATGGCCAATTTAGCAATCGATAATATTGATGAGTTTTTTAGGACTGGAAATTGTACCAATAAAGTCAATTAACATAGATATTTTAAGCTTAACTTTTCAATTTAAAGTTGAATAAATTTATATCTTGAAATGAATTTTAAAATTGATCATGATTGTATTTTAAAACTTAAGAGGAGAGTAATATATGAAAAAAATAACTTCGTTATTAATTACTTCTGTTTTTTTATCTTTATTTTCAACTGTAGCTTTCAGTGATGAGAATGTAAAAAAATTAAGTAATTTTCAAGCAACAGGCACTGAGCCTGGCATTGTAATCCCTCAAGACACTAAATTTGCGGAAAATATTAAGAAAAATATTTTACCAAAAATTAAAATGCCTCCAGGATTCAAAATCAGTTTATTCGCTGTAGTCCCTGATGCAAGACATATGGCGGTGGCAAGAAATAAAACTACTGTATGGATTGGAACAAGAAAAGATAAAGTTTGGCAAGCAACAGACAGAGATATGGATGATATTGCAGACACAGTTGAGCAATTTAGCCCAAGTGTAAAGTTTGATATTCCAAATGGTGTTTGCTTCAGTGACGATGGACATTTATATGTAGCAGAGAGAAACAGAGTATTGTGGTTTCCAGCTGCTGAGTTCTTTATGGAAAGTCCAGACACAGTTGCAATACCTATCATTGATAAAGGCGGTTTAATTCCACCTGAAGAAGAGTCATACAATCACACTGCTAGAGTTTGTGCGGTTAATAAAGCTGACAACAAGCTTTATGTAAGTATGGGTCAACCATTTAACGTTGCAGGACCAGACAAATATCCACTTTATGATCAAGTTGGTATCGGAGGAATTATTAGGTTTAATAGATTCCCAGGAGAACTTGAAAGAGAAGTAGTAGCAATTGGAGTGAGAAACTCAGTTGGACATGCTTTCAATCCTAAAGATGGAACATTATGGTTCACTGACAACCAAGTTGATGGTATGGGAGATGAGACACCTCCAGGAGAAATCAACAAAGTTTGTAAGTTAGGATCTGATGTTTGGTACGGTCACCCTTACTATGGTGGTGGTGATGTTAGAACTAATGAATATAAAGGACAAGAAATTCCAAAAAAATATGCTGACAACTATTGTAAGCCACAAATTGAAACAATAGCTCATGCTGCTGACCTTGGAATGATGTTCTACACTGGAAAACAGTTTCCTAAAAAATACCAGAATGCAATTTTTAGTGCGCAACATGGTTCATGGAATGCTGTAAAACCTAGAGGTGCTAGAGTAATGGTTACATATCTGGATAACAAAGGTAATGCTACTAAGCATGAGCCTTTCGCAGAAGGATGGATGACTGAAATGGGTACTTACTTAGGAAGACCAGTTGATGTTCAACAATACTTTGATGGTTCTATTTTAGTTTCAGACGATAAAGCTGGAGTTATTTATAGAATATCTTACGAAGGTTAATAAACAATTTAAAAGGGGCCGTTGATTGACGGTCCCTTTTTCAATAAAATAATAACGAAACATAAAAAAAATAGACAATGAAAAAAATTTTACTTTTATTTACCCTCATGTTTCTAAGTAGCTTTGCAGTAAATGCTGCAAGTGATGGTAATCAAAAAATTTGTAGTGGACTTGCTAACTGGACTGAGGATGGAGAATTTAAGCAAGTAAGAGAAAGCAAATGCATGACAGAAGAGGAATATAAGGCATATTTAAATGCTCCAGATTACCTTTGTCAATATTATCAAAAATCGATTTGGAAAGAGTCTGAAAGAGAGTATGGAAAAAAACAATACAAATATACACAAGCAGACCTTGATAAGATTAAAGCCCTTAAAGACGAGGGCAAAGCTTTATGTGATGCTGGAAAATTAAAAGAAGGTGAAGCAAAACTTGTTGAAGCAATAAAGATTATTAGTCATACCAGAATGAATTAATGAAAGTTTTTATAGTTTTTTTAACTAGTTTATTTTTTACATTTTCATCATTGTCCTATGCAGAAACTCAAGCTGAAAAGGGATCAGTCGGTGCAACAGTTAGTAAAAACTTAACTGATGAAATAAGGTTAGGTAAAGAAAAGGCACAGACGATATGTTCCGCATGTCATGGTTTAGATGGAGTGGCAGCTTCTGGTGGGAACTCTGTTATTATTCCCAACTTAACTGCACAACATAAAGATTATTTAATAGCTAAACTTCAGGATTATAAAACTAATAGGCTTGCTCACCCTCAAATGTCAATTATTGCTCAAATGTTGACTGATGAGGAGATAGTGGCGGTATCCGAATGGTATTCTAGAATAAAAATTACTGTATTTGATCCAAATTTAGTTTTAGCAAAACCCAGTAAATAACAATTTAAATCGTCTTGGTGTAGCATTTGCCAACACCTATTTGACCACCACCTTGTTCATCAAAGTACATATTGGAGTATTTTGCATATAGAGTTATTTTATTAAAAGTAAATATATTGATCATTCTGTTATTTAAGAAATAACCTACTAAAGCTCGTTCATCATTTCGTATTACCTCAAATGATTGTAAAAATCGGTTTGTTTGTTTATCTAAAATTTTAACTTCTGATTCCCCAGAGATTAATAGGTCATAATCAATAATTTTTTGACTCCATTCATTTTTATCTGTTTCATAGAATTTAGTATCTAGTTTGCATAAATAAAGTTCATCATTTGCATAAGAATTGATTGATAAAAAAATAAAAAAAACAAATGAGATTAAAAATTTCATAATAAATTATACATGCATTCTAAAAAAATAATCTTTCAAAAAACCAATATAATCCAACGCAAGCTATCACGAGCGACATAGGTTTTGTTATTCTTATGTCATACCATTTTTGCTTTCCAAAAGGTAATGCTAGTAATAGATAAGCAATTAAAATGACAGCGATTTGTCCCAATTCTACCCCAACATTAAAAGATATTAGACTAGATACAAATAGTTCATTAGGGATACCAATCTCAATTAGGACCCCTGCAAAACCTAATCCATGAAGAAGACCAAATATAAAAATTACAAACGGCCTTGCTTTATTGAGTTTATTTGTGAATAAATTTTCAAAAGCCACATAAGCAATTGAAATAGCGATTATAGGCTCAACAATCTCGGGTGAAATATTTACAATATTTAATACCCCAAGAAACAATGTAATAGAGTGTGCAATTGTAAAGAAGGTTACTTGAAAAAATAGCGGTTTAAATTTTGTAGATAATAAAAATAAAGCCAATACAAAAAGTATGTGGTCTAAGCCTTTGGGCAAAATATGTTCAAATCCAATAATAATATAGTCAGTTATTGTTTTAAATATGCTTGATTGATCTTCATTAATATTAAAAGTTGATGACAGATTATTTTTTGTAATTATTTCAGTATGAAGCTCACTTTGATTATTTGAATTAACACGCAATATTACTGATCCAAAATTTTCATCCCAATAAAATTGATACTCATCCTCTTGTAAATTTTTAAAGCTTAATTCAATAGTGCTATCTCTGATAATTTCTATATCTCCAATTTCAGGAATTGTAATTTGCTCAATAGTTCCAACATACTTATTCGAGGAATTAGTCAGATAAATTTTATCATCTAAATTATTAAATTTTTCATTAAATTTTTCTAGTAAAGCATCAGAACTTAATTTTCTATACTCATCATATAGGTCAGATTGATCAGACTCTTTGGTATTTGAGTGATTAGGGTCAATTCCTACAATGATAGCCTCTAGATTTATTTTTAAATTAAGTTTTGCATTAGTTGTTTTTTCATTTTTTGTTATATCTAAATTTGCTATGTTTGGTCTAAGCTCATGTGCAAAAACCAAACTTATAAAAGACAAATAAATAATGATTGCTTTTAAGAATATATTTTTAAAAAAATGCATAATATTTTTTTTTCTAATAATTTTTTTATGTTTTTTTCAAAACAAAGAAGTAGTAGCACATGAATTATGGCTCGAAAAGAATTCAAATTTAGAGGACAAAACATTAATAGATATTATGATAGGTCAAAACTTTAAGGGAACTCCTTTTGGTTTTTCAAACAATGAAAAAGAAAAATTATTTTTAGATAATAATAATATTATAAAAGATATAGAACAAAGAGATGGTGATTTTCCAGCAATACAGACAAAGCTTAATAATAACTACTTTAATGTTATTAATTATGAGTCAAAATATAGTTTTTTAAAATATGATAACTTAGAAACATTTGAAGATTTTGTTAAAGAACAAAACTTTTTAGATATTTTGTCTAGTTACAACCGAAGCAAGCTACCAACAGAAAACTACAAAAGATTTTCAAAAATTTTAATTTCAAATTCTAATGATTTCTTTCAACAAACATCAAAACTAGATTTTGAATTAATTGCACTGAATTCACCCTTTGACAAAAAAAATGAATTCTTTGAATTCAAATTGATGGATAAAGGAAAACCACTTGGTAATTTTCAGATAACAATTTTTAGTAAAACTAGGGAAAATTTTACTCAAGAAATTATTAAAACGAAGCCAAATGGAGAAGGAAAAATAAGGGTTTTTGATGATAGAGTTTATTTATTGAGTGCTGTTAAAATTTTTAAACCTAATTTTATTCAAAATTTAAAGTTAAAGTCTGATTGGGTGTCACACTGGGCAAGCTTAACATTTTATCCAGCATACAATTAACAGTTGAATAATTCGATTAAATCTAAATATTTTCTTTTGTTTATGTGACTTTTTAATCCTTAATATCTTTAGACTCTATATAACGATTATGGTTATATGCCCGCTGGTTAATTAACTAAATATAAATAGGAGAAATAATGATTAAAGAAAAAAAATCATTGAAGAATACAACTTCTTCAAGACGTAAGTTCTTTAAGACTGCTGCTAAAGCTGGTGCTGTAGCTGCAGCGACAGTTGCAATGCCAAACATCGCAACTGCTGGTTCTCATGCTAAAGTATTAAAGATGCAAGCAGCTTGGCCAAGTGGAGCTAACATCTTTTTTGAAATGGCTGCGGACTACTGCAAAATGGTAGAAGACATGTCTGGTGGTTCACTTAAGATTGATCTTCAACCGGTTGGTGCAGTTGTAAAAACTTCAGAAATTGGACAAGCGGTAAGTTCAGGTGTAGTTGATATGGGTCACTGGGTGACTGCATATTGGTATGGTAAAAATGCAGCTGCATCTTTATTTGGAACTGGTCCTTCATACGGTATGTCATCTCAAGAAGTTATGGGATGGATGGAATACGGTGGAGGTAGAGCCCTATATAACGAAACTCTTGCAAAAGTTGGTTTCGATTATGTTGGTTTCTTCCATATGCCTATGCCAGCACAGCCTTTTGGTTGGTTCAAAAAGAACGTAACTAAAGTATCTGATGTAAAAGGTATGAAGTACAGAACAGTTGGTCTTGCTACTAACGTTCTTACTGCAATGGGAATGGTCGTTAGACAATTACCAGGTGGTGAAATTCAACCAGCTATGAAAACTGGTTTGATTGATGCTGCTGAGTTTAACAACCCAACTTCAGACTCTCAGTTTGGTATGCAAGATGTTTCTAAGCATTATCACTTAGGAAGCTTCCACCAATCTCAAGAGATGTTTGAGATTCCAGTTAACAAAAAAACATACAATAGCTTATCACCAGCGCATCAAGCAATTTTGAAAAATGCTGCTTATGCTGCTAACAGTGATAACTACTTTAAAGCTCTAGTAAGATACTCAGATGATCTTTCTAAGTTAATGAATGAGCACAAAGTAAATGTATATCAAACTTCTGATGCAATCTTAGCAGAACAACTAAAAGGTTGGGATGCTGTGATTAAGGACTTTAATGACAAAGATCCTTTCTTCAAAAAGATTGTAGACTCTCAAAAAGCATACGCTAAGAAAGTAATGAAGTACTTGCTGATGAATCAGCCGAATTACAGATTAGCTTATGAAAATGAGTTTGGACCTATTGATAAAGTAAAAATCTAATAGAGTTATAACATTTTTAAGAGGGGGCTTCGGCCCCCTTTTAGTTTGAATATTTTAAACAATTCACTATTAATTGTAGCCTATGATGAGAACATTTATTAAATTTGCTGATAATCTTAGTACCTCAATGGGAAAAGCTTTTTCATGGTGTATCGTAATTTTAATGGGTGGAACTTGTTATGAAGTTTTTATGGCATACGTTTTAAATGCCCCAACACTATGGAATTTTGATTTTAGTTTACAAATGTATGGAGCCATTTTCATGATGGCAGGAGCTTACACTCTTTCAACAGAAGCTCATGTTAGAGGAGATGTTATTTACAGATTATTTAAACCAAGAACTCAAGGTTGGATTGATTTAATTTTATATTTTATTTTCTTTTTTCCAGGCGTATTAGCACTTGCATTTTATGGTTTTGATTATGCTGCTTTAGCTTGGAAAATTAAAGAAACAAGTTGGAATAGCCCAGCTCAAATTCAAATTTATATGGCAAAATCTTTAATCCCATTAGCTGGAATTTTATTAACTATCCAAGGTATCAGCGAAGTATTTAGATCAATAATTTGTATACAAACTGGTCAATGGCCAGCAAGATTGGTTGTTGCCGAAGAAACTGAAAAAATTTTAATGAGAGCAGCAGAAGAGGGAGGAGAACCAAAAGATGTTATTTAGTTTAACAAATCCTGAAATAGCCATCTTCATGATGGGATTATTTTTATTTGCTGTGTTACTAGGATTCCCAATTGCTTTTACTTTGATGGCAATGGGTCTTGGTTTTGGTTACTACGCTTATTTTGATCCAACAAAAATGGAGCACCTATTTGATAATAGGATTTTTCAACTCTTTGTACAAAATACATATACAGTCATGGATAATAACGTCCTGACCGCCGTCCCACTCTTTTTGTTTATGGGGTATCTAGTTGAAAGAGCGGGAATCGTTGCAAAACTATTTTTTGCTATTCGATTAGCATCTCATAAACTTCCAGCATCTATGGCAGTTGCTGCATTAGTTACTTGTACATTATTTTCAACAGCTACCGGTATTATTGGAGCTGTTGTAACCTTAATGGGTCTTTTGGCATGGCCTGCAATGGTCAAAGCTGGTTATGATAAAAAATTTGCATCTGGAATTATATGTGCTGGAGGATGTCTTGGAATTTTAATTCCACCAAGCATTATGTTAATTGTGTATTCTGTAATCGCACAGTTATCGCCTTTAAGATTATTTGCAGCAGCTATTTTTCCAGGATTAATGTTGGCAAGTTTATATATTGGTTATGCAATTTTTAGAGCATGGTTAAACCCTTCAATTGCTCCAAAACCAAGAGCAGAAGAAATTCCACCAACAGCGGTAATTATGAGAGAAGTATTTGTTTCATTCTTGCCTCTATTTTCTTTAATAATATTAGTTCTTGGAACAATATTGGCAGGTATTGCAACACCAGCAGAAGCCGCAGCTGTGGGTGCATTTGGTGCGATAGTTCTATCTTATTTTTATAAAACTTTAAAATGGAAGAATTTTAAAGAGTCAGTATTTCTAACTGCAAAGACAACAGCCATGATAATGTGGCTGTTTATTGGATCTTGGACATTTGCCTCTGTATTTTCTTATCTTGGGGGTCATGAGGTATTTGAACATTTCTTTAAATCACTTGATCTTGAGCCTTGGCAGTTTTTAATAATTACTCAAATAATTATTTTCTTATTAGGTTGGCCATTAGAATGGACAGAGATATTAATTATATTTGTACCAATCTTTTTACCTCTTGTTGAATTTTTTGGAGTTAACCCATATTTTTTTGCGATGTTAATTGCTCTAAACTTACAGACTTCTTTTTTAACTCCACCAATGGCAATGTCCGCTTATTACCTAAAAGGGGTGCAGTCTAAAAATGTAGAGTTGATGGAAATTTTTAGAGGTATAATGCCGTTTTTAGGAATAGTTATATTAGCAATGGTATTGATGTATATTTTCCCAGGTATCGCATTGTGGTTACCTGAAACTTTGTTTGCAAATTAATTTTATTTATAGATGAGTGATATCTTTTCCTTAAGTGTTGAAGATCTTGCAGCAAAAATAAGAGATGCACAAATCACTTCCGTTGAAGTCTGTGAGCTATACATAGAGAGAATTAAAAAATTTGATAAAGACATTAAAGCATGGGCTCATTTTGACAAAAAACTTTTACTAGAAAAAGCAACAGAGGCTGATAATCATAGAAGAGCAGGGAAGCCTTTAGGACCACTACACGGTATTCCAGTTGCGGTAAAAGATATTGTTGGAACAATTGATATGCCCACTGAATGTGGAACTCCAATTAGAAAAGGAAAATCATATTCTCAAAATGCAGAAATAGTTGATTTATTACATTCGGCAGGAGCTATAGTAATGGGCAAAACAACCACCTCAGAGCTTGCTTTTTTGGGTCCATCAAAAACAACAAACCCACATGATTATAGTAGAACTCCAGGGGGGTCTTCGAGCGGTTCAGCGGCAGCAGTTGCATCTTATATGGCACCAATTTCAATTGGATCTCAAACAGGAGGATCAATAATTAGACCAGCCTCTTATTGTGGTGTGGTTGGTTATAAGCCATCTTATGGATTAATTTCTAGAAATGGAGTTTTAAGAACATCTTATAATCTTGATCATATGGGCGTATTTGGAAGAAAAGTAGAAGATGTGGCTTTATTAGCAAAAGTTTTAATTAAGAAAGATCCTTATGATCCTGCAACAATATATTATTCAGCAGATAACATGTTGTCTGAAACAAAAAAAGGACCGTTGTTTGAGCCCAAATTTATTTTCTATAAAACTGAGCACTGGCAATTAATCGAAAAAAAATCAAGAGATGCTTTTGAGTATTTTATAAAATCTTTTAAAAATATAGAAACTTTCGATACTCCTTCGTATTTTAAGGACATCCATAAATATCATCAAATTATTCATGAAACTGATTTAGCAAATAATTTTTCTCATTATTATAAAAAATATAAAAAGAAATTGTCTAAGTATATGCAAACTGCAATTGCAAATGGTAATAAACACTCAGCCAAAGATTATGCTGAAGCAATTGATTTTATGAAAAGAAGTTATGAATCCTACCAGGAAGTATTTGAAGATTATCATGGTGTATTGTCACCATCTAGTCCAGGTGTTGCACCAAAAGGTCTTAAAAGCACTGGTACAGCAGAATTTAATAAAGTTTGGTCATATTTAGGAACACCATGTATTTCTCTTCCTTTACTTGAGGGCGAAAATAAATTACCATTAGGAGTTCAATTAATTGGTGATCGTTATGATGATCATAGATTTTTAGGTGTTGCCAGATGGCTAGAAAAGGAGTGTGAAGAATAAATGAATAAAATTACTACAATTGTTGGTTTGTCTTTTGCTATATTTTTTCTTGTAGGTTTGGCCACTACTTTGACTAAATCCATGATGATTGGACCTTTAGATGTATTGCCTGTTTATCTATTAATGGGTGTTGCAATCATTATGATGATCTACGAAGCTTTTTTTGATAAAAGCTAAGATCTCCTAAGTTGACAGATTTAAAAAAAAATTCCTGGTCATTTCTTTTATTATTTATTCAGCCAATTTTTATGGCAAGTAATTTAGTTGTTGCTAGAGGAGGCGTGGAATTTGTTCCTCCAATTTCATTAGCATTTTGGCGGTGGACTATTGTATTCCTTATATTACTTCCATTCACATATTTATCTTTAAAAAGAAATTATAAAATTATTCAAAAAGAATATAAAAAATTATTTTTTTTAGGAGCAATGGGATGTGGTGTATGTGGGGCATTCCCTTTTCTAGCTGGACAAACAACAACTGTAGCAAACATGGGAATAATTTATACCTCTTCACCTATATTTATTATTTTGATTTCTGCATTATTTTTTAAAGAAAAAATAACTCTAACTAAAGTTATTGGATTAGTGGCGTGTTTGATTGGAGTTTTTGCAATAATTATTAAGGGTGATTTAGAATTATTAATTAATCTAAAATTTACCATAGGTGATTTATGGATGCTTGCTGCTGCTATTGGCTGGGCACTATATTCAATTTATTTATTTTATTGGAAAACAGAATTGGAAATTTTCCAAAGATTCACTCTGGTTGCTTTCTTTGGCGCGGTAAGTTTATTTCCATTTTATATTGGTGAAGAAATATATTTTCAAAGAACAGTATTTAATAACGAGTTTTATTTATGGACTATATTTGCTGCTGTTTCACCAGGAATTATAGCATTTACATTGTATACGTTAGCTCAAAAACAATTGGGCGCCTCCTTGACTGGATTTACGCTCTATATTTTTACAGTTTATGCGGCAATTTATGGGTACATTCTTTTTGATGAACAGTTAGAAAATTATCATTATCTGGGAACAGTACTTGTATTTTTTGGAGTGTATTTAGCCAAAAAGAAAGATGATAAGAAAACTTAAAAAAAATATTTTGCAGTTATTAATAATAATAGCATTAGTTTATTTTACCGTAGTAGTTTCAATTTATTTTTATCAAAGAAACCTCTTGTATCATCCAAATGAAAATAATTATTCTGGAGATAAATTAACAGTTGATGTTGAAAATGTTAAAATTCAAACATCAGATAATCTCAGTTTAAACGGCTGGTTTCATAAAAAAGACTTACAAAATTTTAAAACGCTAGTTTTTTTTCATGGAAATGCAGGAACTTTAGATAATAGAATATACAAGCTCAATCATTTCAAAGATATTGATATTAATTTCTTAATAATTGCCTGGAGAGGATTTTCTGGTAACAAAGGAAAACCAACTGAAGAAGCACTTTATATTGATGGTCGTAGTGCAGTTGAATGGATTATTAATAAAGGCGTTAGAGAAGAAAATATAATATTGTATGGTGAGTCTTTAGGTACAGGAATTGCAACTGAAATTGCACAAAGTAAAAATTACGCAGGTTTAATTTTAGAAACTCCATTTACTTCAATGGTAGCTGCTGCAAAAAATTTTTATCCATACTTACCCGTGAGCCTTTTGTTAAAAGACAGATATGAAAATGAAAAAAAAATAAAGAATATAAATATTCCAATTATGGTTTTACATGGAAAAAAAGATACAATTGTTCCATTTTCAATGGGGAAAAAAATTTTTGAAATAGCTAAAGAGCCAAAATATTCTTATTTTACAGAATACGACAATCATATGATGGAATATGATGAACAGCTAATTACTGCTCTAAAAAGATTTTTTATAAGTTTAAATTAAGCCACAATCTAAACAAATATTATTCTAATTTTCATTTTAGATTATTAAAATGAAAAAATTTATTATTTTAATATTTTTATTAATCAATATTCCCTCGCTTATTTCAGCTAAAGATTATGAATTTAAAGCAGAGGATTTGTTTCACTTAGATCAGATGAATTCTCATAACCAAGACTTTGCTTTATATTTTAAATCTAGAGAAAAATCAGTTTTAGCAAGAGGGGAAACAGCAAATTATATTAATGATTATCCTAAAGATCTTTATATCTATGATTACAAATCAAAAAAATCATCTCCTTTAATTTCTTATGAATGGTTTCCAGCACAAGCTAGGTACTATTTAGAGGAATATGATTTTCCAGTTTTTCCAGATGATTTTGCATATTATCTACTTAAAGATAATCAAACATTAATTATGATTAGTGCAGTTAAAAGTTTACAAGCTAATTTTAAATTCGATATAGCTAAAAGAAAGTTGGAACTTTATCCATCAAATGGAAAATTTGATTTTATAATTTCTTCATTTGCTAAAAATTGTGGTCATTCTAATTTTGAAGACAACTACAAGTGCAGTTTACATAAACCATTAATTTCTAGTAATTTAATTAATTAGTTTGAATAAATGTATTTGCAAATATTTCAGCATTAAATACTTGTAAATCATCTTCTTTTTCTCCTAAACCAAGAGCTATAATTGGAAGTTTATATTTTTTAGCAACAGCTAGTAAAATCCCACCTTTTGCTGTGCCGTCTAGTTTAGTCATTACTATGCCAGTGATTGGAATTATTTTATTAAATTCTTCAACTTGATTGATTACGTTTTGCCCTGAAGTGGCATCAAGAACTAGAATAACATCATGAGGAGCATCAGGATCAATTTTTTTTGTAACATTTGCAATTTTTTTATACTCCTCCATTAAATTTTTTTTATTTTGCAATCTCCCAGCGGTATCAATTAAAACTTGGTTAAAATTATTTTTTAACGCTTCATCAATTGCTTTATAGGCAACAGAAGCAGGATCAGAACCTTGAGAAGATTTTGTAATATCAACCTCAATTTTTTTTGCCCACATCTCTAGTTGCTCAATTGCAGCTGCTCTAAATGTATCTGATGCTGCAAGCATAACTTTATTACCATTAGATTTTAGTATTTTGCTTATCTTTCCAATAGTTGTAGTTTTACCAACTCCATTAACACCAGAGACTAAAGTCGCATTTAGTTTTTCTTTTTTATTAAAAAAATTATTATTTTCTAAAGGTTTCATTAAGTTGACAATGTAGTCTTTAAGAATCAAATTTATTTCGTCCTTTAAATCTTTACTAGGATCAATTTTTTTTTCAGAAATGATAGACTTTATTTCTGCTGATGCAGCAACACCTACATCAGATTGAATTAGAAAATCTTCAATATCATTTAAACTTTTGTCGTCTAATTCTTTTTTTACGATAATTTCTTTTAAACCACTTTTAAAAGCAGCTGCACTTTTTTGAAAACCAATTTTAAATTTATCAAATATTCCCATTACAACTTAATATCTATTTTTTTTATATCAGATACGGGACCTTTCATTTTGATAAAATTATCTTGATCAATTGATATTGTTAAATTTCCTGTTTTAAATTCTATATCAACTTGGTTAGACGAAATGTTATGTATTAATCCTGCAAATGCAGTAGCACAAGCAGCTGTCCCACAAGCTTTAGTTAAGCCAGCTCCACGTTCCCATACTTTAACTTTTATTAATTTTTCATTTATTACTTGTCCAATAGTTACGTTACATCTTTCAGGAAATAGTTCATGATTTTCTATAGTTGGTCCAATTTTTTCAATATTAAATTTTTCTAAATCACTTACAAAAAAAATAACATGTGGATTGCCAACACTGATTGCTGTCCCGCCTATATGTGATTTATTATCGTTATCTAGAATTTCAATTTGTAAATTTTTTGTATTTACATTTTTAGCAAGTGGTATTTCATTCCAATTAGTTTTTCCAAATCCAATTCCTGTTTCAACTAGATTATCACCGATTATATCTGATTTAAGTTCGCCCTCAGAGGTTACTAAGGAAATATTTTTTTTCCCATTTTCTTTTGATAAAAGATCGGCAACACATCTCGTGCCATTTCCGCATGCACCCGAGGTACTTCCATCTGAATTAAAGAAATCTATTTTAGCATCTGACTTTTCATGAGTATTTATGAATATCAACTGATCACAACCAATAAATTTTCTGTCACAAATTTTTAGAATTTGTTCATTGTTTAAGATTATTGGTTTTGATCTATTATCTATGATAACAAAATCATTACCTAAACCATCCATTTTGTACGCACTAAATTCCATATCTAGTTATTTAACTTATTTATTGACTTTTTGTACCTCTATTATAGTTTGCAGCAGTTTCCGCAAAAACGTTAAATTTGCGGTGTCTTTGGAAACAAAGAGATCGACACTAGTCAGCGAGGGTTCGCCCACTAGTGCGGTTACTGCTGTGTGTAATAAATATGTTTGAAAATTTAACAAATAAATTTGAAGAAATTTTTTCTTCTTTAAAGAAAGCACCATCTCTTGATGAAAATCAAGTGGATGAAGGTTTAAGAGGAATTAGGCAAGCTTTATTAGAGGCTGATGTTTCCCTTGATGTAGCCAAAGCATTTATTGAAAAAGTTAAACCAAAAGCTCTGGGTCAAGAAATTATAAGATCTACTTCACCAGGCGATATGGTTGTTAAAATCGTTTATGACGAGCTTGTAAGCCTGCTAGGAGATAGCAATGCAGATATAAATTTAAATGCAGTACCACCAGTGCCAATGATGTTAGTTGGACTTCAGGGTTCAGGAAAAACCACTACTACAGCCAAATTAGCTAAATTTTTAGAGTCCACAAAAAAGAAAAAAGTGATGATGGTAAGTTTAGATATATACAGGCCAGCAGCACAAGAGCAGTTAAGATCCCTAGGGGAACAAAACAATATTTTAACTTTACCTATAATTGAAGGCCAACAACCAACAGATATTTGTCAAAGAGCTATAAGTGCCGCAAATTTAAATGGAGCAGAGGTAATTCTTTTTGATACTGCCGGCAGAACTCAAATTGACCTTCAAATGATGAGTGAAATCAAACAAATTGAAAAAATAATTAATCCTGCTGAAACAATTCTAGTTGCCGACTCATTAACAGGTCAAGTTGCAGCCTCAGTTGCAAAAGAATTTAAGAATACAGTAAATCTATCAGGAATTATCCTAACAAGAGCAGATGGTGATGCAAGAGGTGGTGCTGCAGTAAGTATGAAATATATTTCCGAGGTTCCAATAAAATTTTTAGGAATTGGCGAAAAGATAGATAATTTTGAAGTGTTCCATCCAGAGAGGATAGCAAACAGAATTCTTGGAATGGGAGATATTGTTTCTCTTGTAGAAAAAGCTGCTCAAGACTTGGGAGAAGAAAACATCAAACAAGCGGAGGAAAATTTAAAAAAAGGCCAATTTTCAATGGAAGATTATTTAACTCAGCTAAGACAAATGAAAAAAATGGGAGGCATTGAGGGAATAATGTCATTCTTACCTGGTGTGTCAAAAATAAAATCCCAAATGGATTCTGCTGGAATTGATGAAAGCATCATTACAAAAAATGAAGCAATTATTTTATCAATGACAAAAAGAGAAAGAGAGAACCCAAAAATAATAGATGGTTCAAGAAAAAAAAGAATTGCTAATGGCTCTGGTACAGATCCAGCCACTATCAATAAATTGCTAAAGCAATTTAAAATGATGTCTGAAATGATGAAAAAGATGTCTAAAGGAAATCTGAAAGGTATGTCTGATAAAGGAATACCACCAGAGCTATTTAATCAATTAAAATAAGGAGAGACAATGTTAAAACTAAGACTATCAAGAGGGGGAACAAAAAAAAGACCAGTTTATAAAGTGGTTGTTGCAGATAGTAGATTTGCAAGAGATGGAAGATTTATAGAAAAAGTTGGTTTTTTTAACCCTTTATTACCTAAAGAAAAAAAAGAAAGAGTTGGGCTTGAGGCTGAAAGAATTAAATACTGGTTAGGCCAAGGCGCACAACCAACTACTAGAGTGGCAAGAATTTTGGGTGAAAATGATATAATCCCTATGCCTGCAAATGGAAACAATCCAAATAAAGCTGTTCCAAAAAAAGATAGAAAAAAAGAAGGTGAAGAAGCAGCACCAGCAGCAGAAGCTCCTAAAGCAGAAGCAGCACCAGCGGCAGAAGCACCAGCAGCAGAAGCAGCACCAGCAGCAGAAGCTCCTAAAGCAGAAGCTCCTAAAGAGGAAGGAAAATAGTTTTAAATTTTGTCATGTGGCAGTCTCAAATTTTTACACTGTATCCCGAGTTTTTCCCTGGTCCTTTAAATAAAGGGTTATACGGAAGAGCACTTGAAAATAAATTGTGGGATTTAAAAGTAAATAATATTAGGGACGCCGCAACTGATAAACATAAGACAGTTGACGATACACCCTATGGAGGTGGCTCAGGTATGCTTTTAAAAGCAGATGTTCTTGCAAATTCCTTAGATCAAAACAAAATTAATGGAGAGAGAATTTTTTATTTATCTCCTAGAGGAAAAAAATTTGATCAACAATTTGCCCTTGAATTATCTAAAGAAAAATCAATATCTCTAATTTGTGGTCATTTTGAAGGAGTAGATGAAAGAGTTTTATCTACCCGAAATATTGAAGAAATAAGTATTGGTGACTATGTTTTGTCAGGAGGCGAAACAGCTGCATTTGTAGTACTAGATAGCATTCTTAGACTGATACCGGGTGTCTTGGGAAATGAGAAATCCATAGATGATGAGAGCTTTCAAAATGGATTGTTAGAATATCCTCAATACACAAAACCTCAAATTTGGGAGGAAAAATCAGTGCCAGATGTGCTTTTATCAGGTGATCACAACAAAATTAAAGACTGGCGTTTATCACAATCTGAGGCTATAACACGCGACCGAAGACCAGATTTATGGCAAAAATATAAGAACAATTAATTGATAAATATTAAAATGAAAACAATTGAAGAGATAAACAAACATAACGTAACAAAGATTTTATCTGAAAAAAAGATTCCACAATTTTATCCAGGAGATGTTGTTAAAGTTGGTGTTAGAATAACCGAGGGTAAAAAAGAGAGAATTCAATATTTTGAAGGAGTTTGTATTGCTAAAAAAAGCAGAGATATAAATTCATCATTTACAGTTAGAAAAATTTCATTTGGAGAGGGTGTTGAAAGAACATTCCCCCTATATGGCCCAGTAATAGATTCAATTAAAGTTGTAAGATCAGGAAAAGTAAGAAGAGCTAAACTTTATTACTTAAGAGACAGAACTGGTAAATCAGCAAGAATTGCAGAGAAGATCAGAAAAAAAATTGGAATTGATGTTGATGTGAAACCTGAAACAGTAACAGAAGAAAACGTTGCTCCAGCAGTGGAAGCTCCTAAAGTAGAGGCAGCACCAGCAGCAGAAGTTTCAAAAGAGGCTCCAAAAGCTGAACAAACTCAAGAAAGCACACCAGAAAAAAAATAATTTTTTTTTCAATGCCCACAACTCTTTACGATAAAATTTGGAATGATCACTTAGTTGATCTACAAGATGATGGTACAGCGTTACTTTTTGTTGATAGACATTTGGTACATGAAGTGACTAGCCCTCAGGCATTTGAGGGTCTTAGAAATTCAAAAAGAAAAGTAAGACATCCAGAATTAACTTTGGCAGTTGCTGACCACAATGTGCCTACAACAGATCGTTCAAAAGGAATTGCAGATGAAGAATCCAAAATCCAAGTAGATACTCTTGAAGCTAACTGTAAAGAATTTGGAGTTCAATTATTTGGTATGGATGATAAGAGACAAGGTATCGTTCATATAATAGGTCCTGAACAAGGTTTTACTCAACCAGGTACAGTCATAGTTTGTGGAGATAGTCATACAGCAACACATGGCGCTTTTGGGTCACTTGCATTTGGAATTGGAACATCAGAAGTAGAACATGTTTTAGCAACCCAAACCTTAGTACAAAAAAAAGCAAAAAATTTTAGAATAAATGTAAATGGAAAACTTCCGATTGGAGTAACTTCAAAAGATGTCATTTTACAAATAATTGGAAAAATAGGTACTGCTGGAGGAACAGGGTGCGTAATTGAGTACGCTGGTGACCTAATAACATCTTTGAGTGTTGAACAAAGGATGACGATTTGCAATATGACAATTGAAGGTGGTGCTAGAGCAGGACTAATAGCTCCTGATCAAAAGATTTTTGATTATTTAAAGGGAAAACCTATGTCACCAAAAGGTGATAATTGGGATAAAGCAGTTGAATATTGGAAGACATTAAAGACTGATAAAGAAGCAGTTTTTGATAAAGAAATTAATCTTGATGCAGGTGAAATATTGCCAATGATTACATGGGGAACATCACCTCAAGATGTAATAACTATAGATGGAAAAGTTCCAAACCCTAATCATGAAAAAGATGAAGATAAAAAAAATTCAATAGAAAGATCATTAAAATATATGGGCTTGAAGCCGGATATGTCTGCTAAAGATATAAAAATTGATAAAGTTTTTATAGGTAGTTGCACTAATGGAAGAATAGAAGACTTAAGAGAGGCTGCAAAAATTTTAAAAGATAAAAAAATATCATCTAGTGTCCATGCAATGGTGGTTCCTGGTTCAGGTTTGGTAAAAGAACAAGCAGAACAAGAAGGTTTAGATAAAATCTTTTTAGAGTCAGGTTTTGAGTGGCGTGAACCAGGTTGTTCAATGTGTCTTGCAATGAATGCAGATAAATTAAAGCCAGAGGAAAGATGTGCTTCGACTTCAAATAGAAATTTTGAAGGAAGACAAGGTAGAGGTGGCAGAACACATTTAGTAAGTCCAGGAATGGCTGCAGCTGCAGCAATATCTGGAAGCCTAGATGATGTTAGAAAGTATCAGAATTAAATGCAAAAATTTACAACATTAAAAAGCATACCAGCATATCTGCCTATAGTTAATATAGATACTGATATGATTATTCCAAAGCAATTTTTAAAAACCATTAAAAGAACTGGCTTAGGCAAAAACTTATTTTTTGAAATGAGATATGATGATCAAGGAAAAACAATTGATAATTTTATTTTAAACCAAGAGCCATTCAATCAATCAAAAATTTTAATCGCAGGAAAAAATTTTGGATGCGGTTCATCTAGAGAACATGCACCATGGGCGTTACTAGACTTTGGAATAACTTGTGTAATTAGTTCAAGCTTTGCAGATATTTTTTATAGCAACTGTTTTAAAAATGGTATTTTGCCAATTATTCTTGATGAAGAAAAAATTAAAGAAATATCTGAATATGCAAATAGAAAAGAAGAAATTTCTGTAGATTTAAATGATGAAAAAATTATTTATGGAAATAATGAAATACTATTCAAAATAGATTCATTTAAAAAAAAATGTTTATTAGAGGGTTTAGATGATATCGCTTTATCATTAAAAAAATCTGAGAAAATTGAAAGTTTTGAGAAAAATTTAAAAGAAAAAAAACCCTGGATATTTAATGATTAAAGTTAGAAAAAGAAAAATATTATTACTTCCAGGAGATGGTATTGGTCCAGAAGTAATAGGTGAGGTTAAAAAAATCATCCAATGGTTTAATGATAAAAAATCTTTAGACTTTGAAATTGATGAGGATCTTGCCGGAGGATGTTCTTACGATAAACATGGAACCCCAATTACAGATGAGGTTTTTTATAAAGCTCTAGAAAGTGCTGTTGTTATGCTAGGTGCAGTTGGTGGACCTAAATGGGATGATGTTGAATTCTCAAAAAAACCTGAAAGAGCCCTATTAAAATTAAGAAAAGAATTAAAACTTTTTGCAAATTTAAGACCTGCAATTTGTTTTGAACAATTAGTTGATGCATCTACTCTTAAACCAGAGATTGTCTCTGGATTAGACATCATGATTGTAAGAGAGTTGACAGGTGGAATTTATTTTGGTGAGCCAAGAGGCATAAAACCAATAGAAAATGGTGAAAGAAAAGGAATTAATACACACACATACACATCAAGTGAAATTACAAGAGTTGCAAGAGTAGCTTTTGATCTTGCAAAAAAGAGATCAAATAGAGTTACATCTTGTGAAAAATCTAATGTGATGGAAGCCGGACTTTTGTGGAGAGAAGAAGTTCAGGCTCTACATGACAGTGAATATAAAGATGTAGAATTAAGTCATATGTTGGCTGACAATTGTGCGATGCAGCTTTTAAGAAATCCAAAGCAATTTGACGTAATAGTTACAGATAATTTATTTGGTGACATGTTGTCGGATCAAGCTTCAATGTTAACTGGTTCACTAGGTCTATTGCCATCAGCATCTTTAGGAGCAAAAAATAAAGATGGTGAAATGAGAGCAATGTATGAACCAATACATGGTTCGGCACCCGATATAGCAGGCAAAGGAATTGCTAACCCGATTGCAACTATTTTAAGTTTTGCAATGGCACTTAGATATTCTCTTGATTTAGATCAAGAGGCAGATTTATTAGAAAATGCTGTACAAAAAGTTCTAAATGATGGACTTAGAACTAAAGATATTATGTCTGAGGGTAAAAAAGAAGTTTCTACTTCTCAAATGGGTGATGCTATTATTTCAAAATTGCAATAATTAATTAATTCATCTAAACTATTTTAATGCCAATCTACAATGCACCAGTAGAAGATATGATGTTTCTCTTTGAAAAATTAAGAGACAATAAAAATTACAATGAGATCGATAGATATAAAGAGGTTACCTCAGATTTAGTAAAAGATATACTTGAGGAAGCTGCTAAAATTAATCAAAATTTAATTTTACCACTTGCAAAAGCTGGAGATGAAAATCCTGCAGTCTTAGAAAATGGAGTTGTTAGAACACCTCCAGGATACAAAGAGGCTTATCAAAAATACATTGAAGATGGATGGACTTCATTGTCATGTGATCCAAAATATGGTGGGCAAGGTATGCCAAAAACAGTCAGTGCTTTTTTTGATGAGATGCTTTCATCTGCAAGTCTATCTTTTAAGCTTTATAGCGAATTAAGTATAGGAGCATATAATTGTATTAACCATCACGCGACTGAAGAGATTAAAAATAAGTACTTACCAAAAATTGTTGAGGGCAAGTGGAGTGGCACCATGTGTTTAACGGAACCTGTTTGTGGAACAGATTTAGGCTTATTAAAAACTAAAGCCATTGCTCAAGACGATGGAACATTTAAGTTAAGTGGTCAAAAAATATTTATCACCTCAGGTGATCATGATCTTACTGAAAATATTATTCATCTAGTTTTAGCTAGAGTTTCTGACTCGCCTGCTGGAACTAAAGGAATTAGCTTATTTTTAGTTCCAAAATTTTTAGTCAACAATGATGGATCGGTTGGAGCAAGAAATGGGATATCTACGGGATCAATTGAAAGTAAAATGGGGATCAAGGGTTCGGCAACATGTGTTCTAAATTTTGATGAAGCAACTGGATATATGATTGGTAAAAAAGACAAGGGCCTTAATGCAATGTTTACAATGATGAATTTAGAAAGAATAGTTGTTGGAATCCAAGGATTAGGAATATCTGAAATTGCATATCAAAACTCATTAGCTTACGCAAAAGAGCGAAAACAGGGAAAAACCAATAATACTAAATCAACAAATGGTGCAGATTTTATTATTGAGCATGCCGATATAAGAAGATCATTATTGAATATGAAATCAATAATTGAGGGAGAAAGAGCACTTTGTTTTTGGTTGTCACAACAAACTGAAGTAAGCCTTCATCATCCAGATGAAAAAATAAAACAAGAAGCGTCAGATTTCGTTTCATTAATGACACCAGTTGTAAAATCACTTTTCACAGATTTAGCCGTTGAAATTACTAATGATGCTATGCAAATCCATGGAGGCTATGGTTATACCAAGGACCAAGGTATTGAGCAGCTTTATAGAGATAATAGGATTACACCCATTTACGAAGGAACAAACTCAGTTCAAGCAGCAGATTTAGTTTTTAGAAAATTATCAAACAAAAATGGTAACATTGTAAGCAAATTCCTTGAGCTGATTAAATCTGAATGTGAAAGTGAAAATGAAAAAATTAAACCTTTTGTAAAAGAGTTTAATTATTACCATGATATTTTGAGTAAGTTTACCAATTGGATTGAAGATAAAAACAAAACTGACAAAGACGATGTAAGTGCAGCTGCCAATGATTATCTTAGAACTTTAGGCTATGTTTCAATTGCGTATGCTTGGATAAAAGTTTTAGAGGCAAGCTTTAAAAATTTTGATGAAAATAAAGATTTTTATGAAGATAAAATAAATACTGCTAAGTTTTATTTTGAGAGAGTTTTGCCAAGATCTGAACAGCATTATAAAACTTCAATTTCTGGTAGCTCAAATATTATGAAATTTAAATTTAATTAATCATGAATAATTACGAATTAAATTTAGATAAAAATAATGCAAATTTTGTTCCTTTAACACCCTTAACTTTTTTGCAAAGAGCTAAAGATATTTATCCAAATTATGAAGCAGTAGTTTATGAGGATAGAAAATTTACTTGGAGTGAAGTTTTTAAAAGAACAACAAAATTTGCTAGTGCTTTAGAAAAAATAGGTATTGGCAAAGGGGATACCGTTTCATTTTTAGCATTTAATACACCAGAAATTTTTGAAGCTCATTATTCGGTTCCAATGACAGGAGGCGTGCTCAATACAATCAATATCAGGCTAGATGCTAACACAATCGCTTATATTTTAAATCATAGTGAAGCAAAAGCACTTGTTGTCGACAGACAGTTGCATAAAGAAGTTAAAAAAGCATTAAGTATGGTTGATAAGAAATTAATCGTAATTGATATTCACGATAAATTTGCCGATCAGTCAAAATTAGAAAAAATTGGAGATCTTGAATATGAGAGTTTTTTGGCAACTGGTGATGATAATTTTGAACCAAAAATGCCTGACGATGAGTGGCAAGCTATATCACTGAGCTACACATCTGGAACAACCGGAAATCCTAAGGGTGTTGTTTATCACCATAGAGGTGCTTATTTAATGTCTACCGGAAGTGCTGTGGCATGGAATATGCCAAATAGATTAAATTTTTTAACAATAGTTCCAATGTTTCATTGCAATGGCTGGTGCTACCCTTGGACAGTTCCAATGCTAAATGGCAGAACAGTATGTCTTAGAAACATAGACGTTAAAAAAATTTTTGATTTAATTGAAAAATTTAATGTAACTCATTTTGGTGGAGCTCCTATAGTTTTGAACATGATAACAGGGGCACCAGAAGCAGATAGAAAAAAACTTAAACATAAGGTTCATGTTTTAACCGCTGGCGCACCACCACCAAGTATAATTTTTAAAAAGATGAAAGATTTAGGTTTTGAAGTAATGCATGTGTATGGATTAACAGAAACTTATGGACATGTAACCCAATGTGCATGGAATGATGAGTGGAATGATTTTGATGAAGATAAGCAAAATGAAATTAAAGCAAGACAAGGTGTTAGATATCCAAATCTTGAAGGAGCAACAATTTTGGATCCTGAAACCATGAAGGAAGTACCAAAAGATGGAAAAACAATTGGTGAAATTATGCTTAGAGGAAATGTTGTAATGAAAGGATATTTTAAAGACAAAGCAGCAACAGAAAAAGCCATGGCTGGTGGATGGTTTCACTCAGGAGATTTAGCAGTGATACATCCAGATGGATACATTAAGATTCAAGATAGGTCTAAAGATATAATTATCTCTGGGGGAGAAAATATCTCTTCAATAGAAATTGAAAATACGCTTTCAAAACATCCGTCAGTCTCTATAGCGGCAGTAGTAGCAAAACCTGATGAAAAATGGGGTGAAGTGCCATGTGCATTTATTGAAATGGTTAAAGATAAACCTGTGACTGAAAAAGAGTTAATAGATTTTTGTAGAGAAACTTTGGCAGGCTTTAAAGTTCCAAAAGAAGTAGTTTTTTGTGAATTACCTAAAACATCTACTGGGAAAATTCAAAAATTTGAATTGAGAAAAAAATTTTAGGTGAAAATTGATAATCAAAATAGATAATAAAACTTTTTATGCATCTGACTGTGGTCAGGGAATTGATTTAAGCAAAAATACATTAGTTTTTTTACATGGTAGTGGCCTATCACACATCGTATGGTCTTTGTCAGAACAGTATTTTTCAAACAAAAACTTTAATGTACTTTCAATTGATCTTCCAGGTCATGGAAATTCGGACGGGCCATGTCTTGAAAGTATCGAGGAAATTGCTGATTGGTTAGAAAAAGTTTTTGATAAACTCAATCTAAATAAAGTCATTCTTGTTGGACATTCACAAGGATGCCTAGAGGCATTAGAGTACTCATATAAGTACAAAAAAAGATTGGACAAAATAGTATTTATTGGAGGCTCATATAAAATGCCAGTACATCAAGACTTAATTAACTTAGCAGAGAATGGGGACTCAGATGCTGTTAAATTGATGATGAAATGGGGATATGAGGGCTCAAAAAAATTTATAGGAGGGAACCCAATAGAAAGAATTATTCAATCTCCAAGAGATATTAAGGAAATATTAGCAGTGGATTTAAATGCATGTAACAATTATCAAAATGGAAAAGTTGCAGCAGAAGATATTAGTTGTCCTAGTTTATTTATATTTGGTGAGTTAGATAAAATGGTAAATATAGAAATAGGAAAAAAATTTTCTCAAATGGTAAAAAACTCCTCACAACATATTATTAATTGTGGTCATATGATAATGATTGAAAATGCTTTTGAAATGAGAGAGAAGATCTCAGAATTTTTAAAATGATGAAAAATTTTTCAATTGCGAAATCAAGAAGATTAAGAAGTACGCCCTATACGTCAAGAATAGAAAAGCAAGGTGTTACCGCTTACACAGTTTATAATCACATGTTGTTACCTGCTGCTTTTGGTTCAATTGAAGATTCATATCATCATTTAAAAAAAGATGTTCAAGTTTGGGATGTTGCAGCTGAAAGACAAGTCGAAATATCGGGAAAAGACTCTGCAAAACTTATACAATTAATGACTTGCAGAGATTTAACAAAATCTAAAGTTGGGAGATGTTACTATTGTCCAATTATAGATGAAAATGGAAATCTAGTTAATGATCCAGTAATTTTGAAATTAAGTGAAGAACGTTGGTGGATTTCTATTGCAGACTCTGATGTTTTATTTTTTGCTAAAGGTTTAGCTTCTGGTCATAACTTTGATGTTAAAATTATTGAGCCTCAAGTAGACATAATCGCCATCCAAGGTCCAAAATCATTTCATTTGATGGAAAAAGTTTTTGGAAAAAAAATCTTAGATTTAAAATTTTTTGGCTTTGAATATTTTGATTTTAAAGGAGTAAAACATCTTATTGCAAGATCTGGCTGGTCAAAACAAGGGGGATTTGAAGTTTATGTTGAAAATACTCAATCTGGTTTAAATTTGTATGATCACTTATTTGAGGTTGGAAAAGAGTTTAATGTGAAGCCAGGGTGCCCAAATTTAATTGAAAGAATTGAAAGTGGTTTACTTTCATATGGGAACGACTTTGATAATAATGACAACCCTTTTGAATGTGGATTTGAAAAATATGTAAATTTAGATTCAGACATAATATTTTTAGGCAAAGAAAGATTAAAAGAAATAAAATCAAAGGGAATTCAAAAAAGATTGATGGGAGTACTGATCGAAAAAGAAAACATTAGTCTTACTTCATCAGTTGAAATTAAGAATGATAACAATGAAGTGATTGGAGATTTAAGATCTGGTTGTTATTCTCCACATTTTAAAAAAGCGATTGGTATTGCAATGATTAATGAACCAAATTGTAAGCCTTCTACCAAAGGTATAATCAAAATTGATGATAAATCTTATGGTGTAAGCATTTGCGAATTACCCTTCATTTAGTATAAGACTATGATGAATATAGCTATAGTAGGTGCTACAGGCAATGTAGGTAGAAAAATACTTGAAGTTTTAGAAAAAAAAAATTTTTCTTTAGATAATCTTTATTTAGTAGCCTCATCTAAAAGTGCTGGAAGTAAAATTACATTTAAAGATAAAGAATTAGAAGTTTTTGATCTTGAAAAGTTTGATTTCTCAAAAGCTAAAATAACTTTTTTTGCAGCAGGTGGAAAAATATCAGAAAATTATGCAACAAAAGCCGCACAACATTCGATTGTAATAGACAATTCAAGTTTCTATAGAATGGATCCTGATGTTCCGCTTATTGTTCCACAAGTTAATTCAGAAGATTTAAAAAAAATAAAAAAGAATATTATTGCAAATCCAAATTGTTCAACAGCACAACTGGTTATAGCACTGAAACCTTTACATGATGCATTCAAAATTAAAAGAGTAGTAACTTCAACATATCAATCTGTTTCAGGAGGTGGAAAAGCCCCAATGGATGAATTAATCGAACAAACTAAATTATTTTTGGATAACAGAGAGATAAAATCTAAAAATTTTACAAAGCAAATAGCATTTAATGCTATTCCACATATCGATGTATTTGCAGACGATGGGTACACAAAAGAAGAACTTAAGATGACAAATGAAACAAAAAAAATTCTAGACCCTAAAATTGAATTAACAGCAACTTGTGTGCGTCTTCCAGTGTTAGTATCTCACTCGGAGTCAGTTAATATAGAATTTGAAAAACCTTTTACGGTCGATAAAGTAAGACAGTTGTTAGATAATGCAGATGGTTGCAAGGTAGTTGATGAGAGAAAAGATGGTGGTTATTCAACCCCGATTGAGGCAGCTGGCAAAAATGATACGTTCATTTCAAGGATCCGAGAAGATAAAACAATTAATAATGGCTTAAATTTATGGATTGTCTCAGATAATTTACTTAGGGGTGCAGCTTTGAATGCTGTAGAAATTGCAGAAACATTAATTAAAAATAATTTTTATGGAAAATAAAAGCCCGCTATCACCTCATCTTCAAATTTATAGATGGCATATTTCATCATTAGTTTCAATTTCTCATAGAATTACAGGAATTATAAATTTTGTTGCTTTAATATTAATTTGTATATGGACAGCCATGCTTTTATTGGGTGAAGCTAATTATAGTTCTATAGAATATTTTCTAAGTTCAATATTTGGAAAATTTATTGTGTTAGGTTTAAGCTGGTCTTTTAGTTTTCAAATATTAAGTGAAATAAGACATTTGATTATGGATATGGGTTATGGTTTTGAACTTAAAACAACAAGAATATCTGGTTTGCTAGTTATTTTTGGATCAATTTTTTTAACAATTATAATTTTTGTTATAGGGAGAAATTTAATCTAATGAATGTTTCTACAAAAAAATGGATTTTTTTAAAAGTTAGTTCCATAATTTTGATACCACTGATGTTTTGGTTTATTTTTAATTTTGTTTCAATTTACGATAAAAGCTTTAATGAAATTATTGAGTTTTTTTCTAGCACAACTTCCAAGTTGCTATTTAGTTTATTCATTGTTTTTGGATTCTTTTTTTCAGCGCTGAGTATTAGTGAAGTTTTTGAAGATTATATTAGTGAAAATGGTCTCAAAAATGTCGCAAACAGAGCGCTTTATTTATCTGCTATAGTAATTCCATTAATAACAATATTAATATTATTTAACTTAAATTAATGAGCGCATACAAAATAATTGAACATGAATATGATGTAGTTGTTCTTGGAGCAGGAGGCTCAGGCCTTAGAGCGGCTGTTGGTTTAAGTGAAGCTGGTTTGAAAACTGCTTGTATTTCAAAAGTGTTTCCAACTCGAAGTCATACATCTGCTGCTCAAGGAGGAATTTCTGCTGCCCTTGGTAACATGGGAGAAGATGATTGGCGTTGGCATATGTACGACACTGTTAAAGGTGCAGATTGGCTCGGAGATCAAGATAGCATTGAATATTTATGCAAAGAAGCGCCAAAAGCAGTAATTGAATTAGAGAAGTATGGAGTTCCATTTAGTAGAACTGATGATGGTAAAATCTATCAAAGACCTTTTGGTGGTATGACTAAAAATTATGGTAACGGCATTGTTCAAAGAACATGTGCTGCTGCTGATAGAACTGGACATGCTATTTTGCATACGCTGTATGGCCAAGCTTTAAAACATAATACAGAATTTTTTATTGAGTATTTTGCACTAGATTTATTGATGAAAAATGGAGAATGCAAAGGTTTGATAGCGTGGAATTTAAATGATGGAACAATTCACAGATTTAGAGCGCATACAGTAATTATAGCAACCGGAGGATATGGAAAAGTTTATTATTCAGCTACCTCTGCTCACACTTGTACAGGAGATGGAAATGCTATGGTTCTTAGAGCTGGTCTGCCACTGCAAGATATGGAATTTGTTCAATTTCATCCAACAGGAATTTACGGTCATGGCACTCTAATTACAGAAGGTGCTAGAGGAGAGGGTGGATATCTCACAAATTCTAAAGGGGAAAGATTTATGGAACGATACGCCCCAAAAGCAAAAGATTTAGCATCTAGAGATGTGGTTAGTCGTTCAATGTCGATTGAAATTAATGAAGGAAGAGGTGTTGGTAAAGATGGTGACCATGTACACTTGAATTTAAGTCATTTAGATAAAGAAATTATCGAAAGTAGATTACCTGGTATTACAGATGCAGCAAGGTTATTTGCTGATGTTGATGTAACTAAAGAACCGATACCAGTTGTGCCAACAGTTCATTATAATATGGGCGGTATTCCTACGAATTACAAAGCTGAAGTATTAACTGTTAATGGATCTGAAAAAACTGTTCCAGGATTAATGGCAATAGGAGAGGCAGCGTGTGTTTCAGTTCATGGTGCAAATAGATTAGGCTCAAACTCTTTGATTGATTTAGTTGTTTTTGGAAGAGCAGCCGCACAAAGAGCTAGTGAATTAGTTAAACCAGGAACTCCACATGAAGAAATTGGAGAGTCTGAAACTCAAAAATGTTTAGATAGATTTGATAAACTTAGAAATGCTAACGGTGAAAACAGTACAGCAGAGTTAAGATTATCAATGCAAAAAACCATGCAATCAAAATGTGCAGTTTTTAGAACTGAGAAAACATTAAAAGAAGGTGTTGAAGAAATTAAAAAAACATACGATGGAATGGAATCTATCTCAGTTAAAGATAAATCTTTAATATTTAATACCGACTTAGTAGAGACTTTAGAGTTTGATAATCTTATTAGACAAGCCGTTGCAACTGTAGACTCTGCTTATAATAGAAAAGAAAGCAGAGGTGCTCATGCAAGAGAAGATTATCCAAAAAGAGATGATGAAAAATTTATGCAACATACTCTTTCATGGTGTGATGGAAAAAATACTAAAATCTCATACAGACCGGTGCATAAATCTACTCTAACCAATGAAGTACAATACTTTCCACCTCAGGAAAGAGTTTATTAATGGTTCAATTAAATTTACCTGAAAATTCAAAAGTAAAAACTGGTAAGTATTTTAAAGATAAAACTGGTTCAAAGAATATCAGAAAAGTAAATGTTTATAGATGGGACCCCTCAACGGGTGAAAATCCTAGAATAGATACTTATGAAGTTGACATGGATAATTGTCCATCAAAAGTTTTAGATGTACTAAATAAAATTAAAAACGAAATAGATCCAACACTAGCTTACAGAAGATCTTGTGCTCATGGGGTTTGTGGATCGTGTGCAATGAATATGGGTGGAAAAAATGGCTTAGCGTGCACGACACCTCATGCAGAAATCGATGGTGACCTTGATATTTATCCACTACCTCATTTAAAAGTTAAAAGAGATTTAATTGGAGATTTGGATGGTCTTTATAAACAATACGAGTCGATTGAACCGTGGCTAAAATCAAATTCAAAATCAGAAACTTCAGAAATTTACCAGTCAAAAGAGGATAGAGCTAAATTAGATGGAGCTTATGAATGTATAATGTGTGCATGTTGCTCGACTTCATGCCCAAGTTATTGGTGGAATGGAGATAAATATTTAGGGCCAGCAGTTTTGCTTCAAGCATATAGATGGATTGTAGACAGTAGAGATGAAGAAAGAAAAGCAAGATTGAAAAAAGTTGCAGATGAGCTGAAACTTTATAGATGCCATACTATATTGAACTGCACTAATGCTTGTCCTAAAGGTTTAAATCCTGCAAAAGCTATTGCTGAAATAAAAAAAATGTTAGCAACTACTAACGTTTAAACAATAGACTAATAAGTTTTTTTACTCTAAAAGATCGTATTCATGAAATTAATAGAGCATTACGTAGGTGGAAAAATAATTCCTGGAACTTCAGATAAAAAAGGAAAAGTTTTTAACCCAGCAACTGGTGAACAAGAATCAGAAGTGAGATTGGCTTCAAAAGCTGATTTAGATCAAGCAGTAAGTGTTGCAAAAAAAGCATTTGAAACATGGTCACTTAAACCTTCTCTTCAAAGAGCAAGAGTAATGTTCAAATTTAAAGAGCTTATAGAAAAAAATTCCGACGAATTAACTAAATTAATAGTTTCTGAGCATGGAAAAGTTTATGAAGATGCAAAAGGATCTTTAACAAGAGGACTTGAAGTTGTTGAGTTTGCTTGTGGAATACCACATTTGTTAAAAGGTGAATTTTCTGAAAATGTTGGAACTAATGTAGACAGTTGGTCTATGAGGCAACCTTTGGGAGTTGTAGCAGGCATAACACCTTTTAATTTTCCGGCAATGGTTCCTATGTGGATGTTTCCAATTGCAATTGCATGTGGAAATACATTCATTTTAAAACCATCAGAAAAAGACCCTTCTTGTCCTATTAGATTGGCAGAACTGCTCTCAGAAGCTGGATTGCCAGAAGGTGTTTTTAATGTAGTAAATGGTGATAAAGAGTCTGTTGATGCAATATTAACTAATCCAGACATTAAAGCTGTGAGCTTTGTAGGCTCAACACCAATTGCTAAATATATTTATGAGAATTCTGCTAAAAATGAAAAAAGAGTTCAAGCTCTAGGAGGAGCTAAAAATCATTTAGTTGTGATGCCTGATTGTGATTTAGATGGTGCTGTGAACGGTTTAATGGGAGCTGCATATGGTTCTGCAGGTGAAAGATGTATGGCCCAATCAGTTGCAGTTGCAGTAGGAGATATCGGAGATGAATTGGTTTCAAGACTATCAAAAAAAGCAGAAGCTTTAAAAGTTGGACCTGGTATGGACAAAAATTCAGAAATGGGTCCATTAGTTACTAAGGAGCACTTAGAAAAAGTAAAGAGTTATGTTGATCTTGGAGTTAAAGAAGGCGCAAAGCTAGTTGTAGATGGTAGAAACCTTAAGCTTCAAGGATATGAAAATGGTTTTTATATAGGTGGCTGTTTATTTGACCATGTAAATAAAGACATGAGAATTTATAAAGAAGAAATATTTGGTCCAGTTTTATCAGTAGTTAGAGTTAAGACATTTGAAGAGGCTGCAAAATTAATAAATGATCATGAATACGGAAATGGTGTAAGCATATATACAAGAGATGGTGATGCAGGCAGAACATTTGCTAGCAAAATTCAAGTTGGAATGGTTGGAATAAATGTGCCCATACCTGTTCCAATGGCGTTTCATAGCTTTGGTGGTTGGAAAAGATCTTTATTTGGAGATAGTGCTATGCATGGCATGGAGGGAATAAAATTTTATACTAAATTAAAAACAGTAACATCAAGATGGCCTTCGGGAATTCGTTCTAATGCAGAATTTGTGATGCCAACAATGAAATAAAAAGGAGAACAGAAATTAGATGAGCAAGATATCTTTAATAGGAGCAGGTCAAATAGGTGGAACTTTAGCACATTTAATTGGGCTTAAAGAGCTAGCAGATGAGGTAGTTTTATTTGATGTTGCAAGTGGAATAGCAAAAGGAAAAGCACTTGATATAGCTCAATCTTCTCCAGTTGATGGTTTCCATGTGAGATTTTCAGGCACTGACGATTATAAAGATATCAAAGACTCAGATGTTATAATTATTACAGCAGGTGTTCCAAGAAAACCTGGAATGAGTAGAGATGATTTATTAGGAATAAATTTAAAAATTATAAAACAGGTTGCTGAAGGTATTAAACAACATGCTCCTAATGCATTTGTGGTTTGTATTACAAATCCACTAGACGTGATGGTTATGGCATTTCAAAAATATTCAGGTTTACCAGCAAACAAAGTTGTCGGAATGGCAGGTATATTGGATAGCTCAAGATTTAAATTATTTTTGTCATTAGAATTTAATGTTCCTGTTAAGGAAATTGAAGCTATGGTTATGGGTGGCCACGGAGATACTATGGTTCCGCTTCCAGGGTTTACTAAAATTTCAGGCAAACCATTATTAGATTTAGTTAAAGAGGGAAAAATAACATCAGAGCGTGTTGAAGAAATCAACCAAAGAACTAGAGATGGTGGTGCCGAGATTGTAAAATTTTTGGAGAAAGGTTCAGCTTTTTATGCCCCAGCAGCAGCAGGAGTAGAAATGGCAGCTGCGTATTTAAAGGATGAAAAAAAAATGGTTCCATGTGCTGCTTATCTAAACGGTGAATATGGAATTAAAGATATTTATGCAGGAGTTCCAATTGTAATAGGAAAAGCAGGAGTAGAAAAAATTGAGGAAATTAATTTGGATGAAAAAGAAAAATCTGAATTTTTAAAATCAGTTGATGCAGTAAAAAAACTTTGGGAAGCAGCATCTAATATTGATCCTGACCTTGCTAAATAATGAATATCCACGAGCATCAGGCAAAAGGGATTTTAAAAAAATTTGGAGCATCAGTTCCCGAAGGTGTTTATGCCTTAACGGTTGAAGAGCTACTAGAAAAAGTCAAAAAATTAAATACTAGTAAGTACGTTTTAAAAGCCCAAATTCACGCAGGAGGAAGAGGTAAGGCGGGTGGAGTAAAGATTTTAGATAATATCGAAGATCTTGAAAGTGAAGCTAGAAAATTATTAGGTAAGACTTTAGTTACTCATCAAACTGGTCCTGAAGGCAGAGAAGTTAAAAGACTTTATGTTGAAGAGTCGTCAAATATAGATAAAGAGTTTTATCTTTCATGTCTTGTAGACCGAGCAAGTTCAAAAATTGCATTTATATCAAGTGATCAAGGTGGAATGGATATTGAAGAAGTTGCAGCAAAAACACCTGAAAAGATAATTACAACAAAAGTAGAACTGGAAGAAGAAATATCAAATAAAGATTGTGAAAATATATTAAAAATTTTTAACTTAAATGATGAAGCCAAAAGTGAGGCAATTAAGTTATTAAAATCTATATACAAAATGTTCATTAGCACAGATGCAAATATGGTGGAGATAAATCCTCTTATTTTAACAAAAGAAAATAAGATCATGTGCTTAGACGCTAAAGTAAATTTTGATGATAATGCATTATTTAGACATCCAGAAATTACAGAATTAAGAGATCTAAATGAAGAGGATCCAGCTGAAATAGAAGCAAGCAAACATGATTTGGCTTACATAAAATTAGATGGAAGCATAGGATGTATGGTTAATGGTGCTGGTCTTGCAATGGCAACAATGGATATAATTAAATTATATGGATCAGAGCCTGCAAATTTTTTAGATGTGGGTGGTGGAGCTTCAAAAGAAAAAGTCTCAGCAGCGTTTAAGATAATTTTGTCTGATAAAAATGTTAAAGGTATTTTAATAAATATTTTTGGTGGAATAATGAGATGTGATGTTCTTGCACAAGGAGTTGTTGATGCAGCTAAAGAGATGAAAATCAATGTTCCTTTAGTGGTGAGGCTAGCTGGAACAAATTTTAAAGAGGGAAAAGAAATTTTAGATAACTCTGGTTTAAAATTAATATCAGCAGAAAACTTAGATGATGCTGCAAAAAAAATTGTAGAGGCCATTAAATAATGTCAGTTTTAGTAAATAAAAATACAAAAGTTATTTGCCAAGGTTTTACGGGTGCTCATGGAACCTTTCATTCTGAGCAAGCTATAAAATATGGAACTAATTTGGTTGGAGGCGTGACACCAAAAAAAGGTGGTCAAGAACACTTAGATAGACCTGTTTTTAATACCGTTAAAGAGGCTAAAGATAAAGTTGGTGCAGATGCTACGATGATTTATGTTCCTGCTAAATTTGCTGCAGCTGCAATTATAGAGGCTATTGAAGCTGATTTAGAATTAATCGTTTGTATTACTGAGGGAATACCAGTTCAAGATATGTTGAGGGTAAAACAAAGATTGTCAAAATCTAAAAGTAGATTAATCGGTCCTAATTGCCCAGGAATTATCACACCCGATGAATGTAAAATAGGTATTATGCCTGGAAGTATCCACAAAAGAGGATCAGTAGGAATTGTTTCAAGATCTGGAACTCTAACGTATGAGGCTGTTGCTCAAACAACAGAAAATGGATTAGGACAATCTACATGTATAGGAATTGGTGGAGATCCAATTAACGGAACAAATTTTATAGATTGTTTAGATTTATTTTTAAAAGATGAAGAAACCAAATCTATTTTAATGATAGGTGAAATAGGAGGAACAGCAGAAGAAGAGGCTGCAGAATTTGTTAAAAATCATCAAATTAAAAAACCTATGGTTGGATTTATAGCTGGGATTACAGCACCTGCTGGCAGAAGAATGGGGCATGCTGGAGCAATAATTTCAGGCGGCAAAGGTGGCGCGGAAGATAAGATTAAAAAAATGGAAGACTGTGGAATTACTATGGCTAATTCTCCGTCTAAGATAGGAAAAACTCTTTTTGATAAATTGTCTAATTGAAAAATAGCTTCTCAGTAATATACTCCAACTATAAATGTCTCTAACAAAAAATCTTGAGTTTGAAAAAACTTCATTTTTAACTAAATCTAATAGCGCGTTCCTGGAGCAAATGTATTTAAAATACATTAATAAAGATCTAGATCTGCCTAGTAGTTGGAAAAATTATTTTGATGATTTAGGAGATGAGCTTGATTTAGTAGTTAATGAAATTAAGGGTCCTTCTTGGGCTCCAATAAAAAAACAAATCAATATTGTTGAAAAAAAACCAAAAAAAGAAGTTCATTCAAATGGTTCAGTTAAAAATGTAATTTCTGAAAATAATTTACAAAACAATATAGACTCAATAAAAGCTGTTGAGTTAATTAGGGCTTATAGGCTTAGAGGCCATTTATTGGCTAAACTAGATCCTCTTGGATTAAAAAAAACTGAATATTTAGAAGAGCTACACCCAGAATATTATGGTTTCAAAAAAAGTGATTATAAAAGAGAAATATTTTTAAATGATGTTACGAATAAAAAATATTCAAATATCAGTGAAATTTTAACATTCTTAAATAAAACTTATTGTGGTTCAATTGGATATGAGTACATGCATATTTCAAATCCTGAAGAAAGAATTTGGCTTAGAAGGCGAATTGAAGAAGATGAGAATGAAATTAAGTTTACAAAAAATGGAAAAGAAGCAATTTTAAATAAATTGATCCAAGCGGAAGGGTTTGAAAAATTTTTAGCTACTAAATATGTGGGTACTAAAAGATTTGGTTTAGATGGGGCTGAAAGCTTAATACCTGCTTTAGAACAAATTATCAAAATTGGTGGCCAATCTCAAATTAAAGAAGTTAAAATTGGTATGTCTCATAGAGGGAGATTGAATGTTTTAGCCAATGTACTTCAAAAATCTTATAAAAGAATATTTAACGAGTTTGCAGGAGAATTTAATTCAAGTTCCAATGAAGGAGCTGGAGATGTAAAATACCATCTTGGTGCTTCATCAAATAGAGAGTTTGACGGTAATCCAGTTCATGTGAGTTTAACTGATAACCCTTCACATTTGGAGGCAGTAAATCCTGTTGTTTTAGGCCAAACAAGAGCAAAACAATTTTTCCATAAAGATACAGAACGAAATAAAGTTATCCCAATTTTAATTCATGGGGATGCTGCTTTTGCGGGACAAGGTATAGTTGCTGAGTGTTTTGCTATGTCAGGATTACCAGGTCATAATACTGGGGGAACAATTCATATCATTGTAAATAATCAAATTGGATTTACTACAAGCCCTAGATTTGCAAGATCCTCACCATACCCATCTGATGTGGCTAAGATGGTTGATGCTCCAATATTACATGTTAATGGTGACGATCCAGAGGCAGTTATTTACGCAACAAGAATTGCTACAGAATTTAGATTAAAATTTAATAGAGACGTTGTAGTAGATTTAATTTGTTACAGAAGATTTGGACATAATGAAGGGGACGAACCATCTTTTACACAACCACTAATGTATGAAAAAATAAGATCACACCCAACTACACTTAAGTTGTATGGTCAAAAACTTACTCATGAACAGATTTTTACTGAAGAGGGAGTAAATCAAAAAATTAAAACTTTTAAAGATTTGTTAGATGATCAGTTTAAAACTGCAAAAGATTATAAGCCTAAAATTGAGTGGTTTGAAGGTACTTGGTCAAGATATAAACCAGAAAAAGGAAAAGATAAAAGAGGTGTAACAGGTGTCGATAAAGAAATCATAAAAAGTATTTCAGATAGAATAAATGTAATCCCATCAGAAATTAATCCTCATAAGACAGTGGCAAAGGTTTTTGATTTAAGAAAAAAATCAATAGATACAGAAAAAAATATTGATTGGGCCACAGCTGAATCATTGGCATTCGCAACATTGCTTAAAGAAGGTTATCCTGTAAGACTAGTAGGGCAAGACTCTGGAAGAGGAACATTTAGTCAAAGACATTCTGTATTACGAAATCAATCAGATAATAGTAGATATATTCCATTAAATCATATTTCCGAAGGTCAAAAAAAATATGAGATAGTTGATAGTTTCTTATCAGAATTAGCTGTTCTTGGATTTGAATATGGTTACAGTTTAGTTGAACCAAATACCCTTACGCTTTGGGAGGCACAGTTTGGAGATTTTGCTAACGGTGCACAAATAATTATTGATCAATTTATATCCTCAGGTGAAAGAAAATGGTCTAGGGCATCAGGTATTGTAATGCTTTTACCTCATGGTTATGAGGGGCAGGGACCAGAACATTCATCAGCACGCTTAGAGAGATTTTTACAGTTATGCTCTAATGATAATATGCAAGTTATGAATTGCACTACGCCTGCGAATTATTTTCATGCTTTGAGAAGACAAATGAAAAGAGATTTTAGAAAACCATTAATTATGATGACACCAAAATCATTATTAAGAAATAAGTATTGTGTTTCTGATTTAGAAGATTTTAGTAAAAACAACTCATTTCATAGAGTTCTTTGGGATCATGCTATTGATCCTAAGACCGAAGGTTTTATTAAATTAAAAAATAGTTCAAAAATCAGAAAAGTTATTTTATGTTCTGGTAAAGTTTATTTTGATTTATTGGAAGCTCGAGAAAAATTAAAAATTGACGATGTAATTTTATATAGAATTGAACAGTTATATCCATTTCCTGCAAAAACTTTAGTTAAAGAACTTAAACCTTATGCTAAATCAGCCACGTTTCATTGGTGTCAGGAAGAGCCCAAAAATATGGGGGCATGGTTTTCTGTTAGAGATTATATAGAATGGACATTAGATAATATTAAGGCTAATAATAACCAAATTTCTTATATAGGAAGAAGTCCAGACGCATCACCAGCAACGGGTTATGCTAAGAGACACATTTCTCAACAACAAGAAATTATTAAAAAAGTATTTGAATAAAAACAATGAGTGAAAAAATTGTAGTTCCAGTTTTAGGTGAAAGTATAACTGAAGCAACCGTTTCAAAATGGTTAAAAAGCGAAGGTGAAAGTGTTGAAGCAGATGAACCTATTGTTGAGCTTGAAACAGACAAAGTAAATTTAGAAGTCCCGTCTCCAATAAGTGGAGTCTTATCAGAAATAAATTCAAAAGATGGAACAGTAGTAGAAGTTGGAGCTTTACTTGGCTCTGTATCAGAAAATGGTTCTGGTGCTGTTAAAAAAGAAATAATTAAAAAAATTGAACCAACTGTTGCAGAAAACAATGTTGTCAATTTAGAAGTCCCCAAAAAAGAACCAAAGATCTTTGATGAGGGGTCCGAAGAAAAAAATTCGGTTGAGGAGCCATTAATTCTTACAAATGAAGTTAAAGAAGATATCAATTTAGAAACTAAGGAAGAAAATCAAACCTTATCTCCTGCGGTAAGAAAAATTGTTGTTGAAAATAAAATTGATATTCAATCTGTAAAAGGCTCAGGCAAAGATGGAAGAATTTTAAAAGGTGATTTAATAAGTCTTATGGGAGCTCAGCCTCAACCATCTGAAAGAAAAATTCAATATGGTCCTGAAGAGAAAATCAGAATGACTAGATTGAGACAGACAATTGCAAAAAGATTAAAACAAGCACAAGAAAATGCTGCCTTATTAACTACTTTCAATGAAGTTGATATGTCGAGTATCATGGAAATGAGAAAAGAAAATCAAGAGGATTTTCAAAGTAGATATGGAATAAAATTAGGCTTTATGTCTTTTTTTGTAAAAGCATGCATAGTTGCACTTAAATCTTTTCCAGCCGTCAATGCAGAAATAGATGGTGAAGATATAATTTATAAAAATTATTATAATATTAGTTTTGCAGTTGGAACTGAAAAAGGATTGGTCGTTCCAGTTTTAAAAAATGCAGATGAATTATCATTTGCAGATATTGAAAAAAATATTAAAGAAATATCTGAAAAAGCAAGAGATGGTAAATTAACAATTGAAGATCTTCAGGGTGGAACTTTTACTATTAGTAACGGTGGTGTATACGGATCAATGCTATCAACACCAATTCTAAATTTACCACAATCTGGAGTATTAGGAATGCACAATATTGTCGAACGACCAGTAGTCGTAGATGGAGAAATTAAAATAAGACCAATTATGTACTTAGCTTTATCTTATGATCATAGGATTATAGATGGAAAAGAGTCGGTTTCTTTTTTGAAAATGATTAAAGAAAATTTAGAAGATCCAAGAAGGTTGTTTTTAGATATTTAAATGTCAGAAAAATTTCAAGCAGTTGTAATCGGCGGTGGTCCAGGAGGGTACGTCTGTGCTATTAGATTAGCTCAATTAGGATTTAAAACTGCATGTATCGAGTCAAGAGGTTCGTTAGGTGGAACCTGTTTAAATGTTGGGTGTATACCATCTAAAAGTTTATTAAATTTATCTGAAGAATTTCATAAAGTTAAAAATTTATCTAACAAAGGAATAGAAGTTGGAGAAGTTAAATTAAATTTAAGCAAGATGATGAAAAGTAAAGATAAAGCTGTAACAGTTTTAACTAAAGGGGTGGAATTCTTATTAAAGAAAAATAATGTTTCATATTTTAAAGGGCATGGAAGTTTTAAATCAAAAAATGAAATAATTATTAAAGGAGAAGATAATAAAGAGACATCTATCAATGCAGATAATGTAGTAATTGCAACAGGATCAGTTCCGGTATCTCTTCCAGGAATTAATTTTGATGAAAAAATAATTTTATCATCAACTGGAGCTTTAAAAATTGAGCAAGTTCCAAAAAAAATGGTTGTTGTTGGTGGAGGATATATTGGTTTAGAGATGGGATCGGTTTGGTCAAGACTAGGATCTGAAGTTCATGTAGTAGAATTTTTAGAACATATTACGCCTGGAATGGATAGAGAAATTTCTCTTGAGTTTATGAAAATTTTAAAAAAACAAGGAATAAAATTTCATATGCAGCATAAAGTTGAAAAGATTGAAAAAAACACCAATGGTGCAATAGTAATAACTACAGATAAAGAAGGAAACAAAAAAGATTTTGATTGTGATGTTGTTTTAATTTCAGTTGGAAGAAAACCTAATACAGAGGGATTAAATATACAAGCAGCCGGAATCGAATTAGATGAAAAACAAAGGGTTAAGACAGACAAAAACTTTAAAACTAATCAAGAAAATATTTATGCAATTGGGGATGTAATTGTTGGCCCAATGTTAGCACACAAAGCAGAGGATGAGGGTATAGCTGTAGCAGAAAATATTGCTGGTCAGTCAGGTCATGTAAATTACGACACTATTCCAGGAGTAGTCTACACAACACCTGAAGTTGCAGCAATTGGTAAAACTGAAGAGCAATTAAAAGAAATGAATTTAGATTATAAAATTGGAAAATTTTCTTTTATGGCAAACTCAAGAGCGAAAGCTATCGATGATGCTGAAGGATTTGTTAAAATATTGGCTGATGCTAAAACAGATAAAGTTTTAGGTGCCCATCTGATAGGACCTCATGCTGGAGAACTGATTGCAGAAATTGGTATCGCTATGGAATTTGGAGCGAGCTCAGAAGATATTGCAAGAACTTGTCATGCTCACCCTACTTTTTCAGAGGCAGTAAAAGAAGCAGCCCTTTCTGTAGATAAAAGAGCAATACACTCTTAAAATAATTTCATATTATCAAATATGAGGTATCCGATTCTTTTACCCAATATATTTGATCACCCATTTACATATGAAAGTGATTTTGAATTAAAAATAGGGGATTATGTAAAAGTACCTTTTGGCAAGTCAAACGCTACCGGAGTAGTATGGGATGAATTTGAAAAAAATAATAAAAAAAATTTTAAAATTAAAAAAATCTTAGCAAAACTAGAAGTATCTCCACTAAAAAAAGATACAATAAAATTTCTTAATTGGTTTTCTAAGTACAACTTAATTCCTAAAGGAATGGCATTAAAATTATCATTACTAAGCAGCCAAGCTATAGAAAATTTATCTGAAGAAAAATATAAAGATTTTGAAGTAAATGTAAAAAATCATTCTTTTGAATTGTCTAAAGAACAAAAAAAATCTTTAAAATTAATGAATAAGTTTAATAATAAATTCAGAGTTCACGTTTTGCAGGGCACCACAGGGTCTGGAAAAACTATTGTGTATTTTGAAGCATTAAAAGTCTTGATTAACAAAGGTTTTCAAGGGCTAATTTTGTTACCTGAAATTGGATTAACAGGACAATTTGAACAAAAGTTTTTTGAATTTTTTGGTTTTAAGCCTGCTGTCTGGCATTCAGGTATTAGTAAGAAAAAAAAAGAAATTATATGGAGTGGTGTAAATGAAGGAAAGATAAATGTTATTATTGGAGCAAGGTCATCACTTTTTTTACCATTTAAAAAATTAGGCATGATCATTGTTGATGAAGAACATGATCAATCTTACAAACAAGATGAAGGTGTTATTTATAATGCAAGAGATATGGCAATTGTTAGAGCTTCATTTGAAAATATACCTATAAATTTAATTACAGCAGTTCCATCAATCGAAACCTATGAAAATATAAAGAAGGGCAAATATTCAATATCAAAGCTAAATCAACGATATCAAGATGCAGCATTACCAAATTATGAAATAATAAATTTGAATAATACTAAACTTGAAAAACAAACTTGGTTATCAAAAGAAATAATTAAAAAAGCCAAATACCATTTAGATAAGAAAGATCAGGTTTTATTTTTTCTAAACAGAAGAGGTTTTTCTCCACATGTATTGTGCAACAAATGTTTTACAGCTTTTACTTGTCCAAATTGTTCTATAAATTTAGTTTTTCATAAAAAAAAAGACACTCTTCTTTGTCACTATTGTGGCTTTAAATCTTCTCTTAATAGAGATTGCACAAAAGAAGGAACTTGTGATTTTATTTTTAGTGGTCCAGGGGTTGAGAGAATTTCAGAAGAAGTGAAAAAAAATTTTCCAGACAAAAAAATTGAAATTTTTTCAAGTGATACAATGAATAAAAAAGACTCATCAGAAAAAATTAATAAAATTA
>Ga0255777_10000302_pt1 | contig 46315 bp, 27 predicted proteins | sample 101ome_15_FD_179975 | JGI IMG/M metagenome (GOLD analysis project Ga0255777, IMG submission 179975) | Coastal salt marsh microbial communities from the Groves Creek Marsh, Skidaway Island, Georgia - 101402AT metaG (version 2) | ecosystem: Environmental > Aquatic > Marine > Intertidal zone >... | reverse complement strand
TACCTCTGGATCTTCATACAAGAAGTCGCAGTTTTTACAATAAGGTATGCTATCAAAGTCTTCCATTTCATGTGCCTTACGAAGTTTATTATATTCGTCGCCATACCAAATATCTTCTATTGTTTGATTTTGCGTATGCCCTAATACACTGAGGCTTTCATTAGGTGGTCCCATAGTTTGACAACAAGGTGTTACTGCACCTGTAAGTCCTCCATTACCTCCGCTACGAATAGTAATTTCCGGAGCAAAAGGACGGCCGCAAGTTCTGCGTGTGCTAGGATCTCTTTTATAATTAGGATCGTAATTACCGCTCCAGTTGTGCATCTTCCAAACGTAACCTATAATTCCTAGTGCGTCAATAAAGTTTTTCCTATACAAATATAGCTCATAGTCAACCGCACTATTATCTAATATTAAATGATAACTGCTCAAAATGCAAGAACTTTTTGTCTTTTCTATGTAATCTTTTGTATTCATAATAACGCCTTTTAGATGATCAAAGTTATCTGTTTTCATCCATTTAGCGTACTGTTCTTTGTCATAGCCAATACAACTAAAACGTATAAAATCAATGCCAGCATCAATTACTTGCTTCATAAAATCGCCAACTAGAAAACTGCCATTTGTATACATGAAAGTTTTAAATCCACGTTTTTTGCAGGCTTCAATATACTTAGGTAAATCTTTTGCCATTGTTGGCTCGCCACTACCTTCAAGATTGATTACAGGCTTACCTGGTAGTTGATCAAGAATTTTTTCGAATTGCTCAAGAGGCATTTTGCGTGTCCATTCTTTTCCACGACCGGTAGTTTGAGGACACATATCACAAGTGTAATTACATCCACCAAACACTTCTACAACAGCTCTTTCTAAATTAGGCAATTTCAATTTTTATATCCTTGTCTAAGTATGTAGTTGTTAGATATGGTGCAAGCAAGTATGCTTTTAACACACCTCTTAAATTTTTTGCATAAGCAAACACTGTGTTTTCTCCAGTATCCCAATCAACATATTCTTTTGTAATAGTATCAAAGTTATGGTTTAAACTTGTGTTCATCCAAAACTTTTTAACTTCAAAGAAAATATTTTCTGTACTAGTATTCATAGCAGTTTGTTCAAAATGAACATGCGGTATAAGAGATCCATGATCTGCTGTTAACATCATTACGATTTCTTTGTACTTATAGTAATCATGTAACTCGGTTTTGTTGTTAAAAATACGTTTCCATTTTACTTTTTTGCCACCAGTATTAAATGCAAGGCATTCAATTTCATCTGGTCCAAACAAGTCTAATACTTTATTTCTAGATCCGCCCGGATGAATAAACCATTTTGCTGTATCTGCATTGCCTCTTGACACCCAGTGAGCACCTACAGGATTTTGCATTTTTCCATCACGCAGAAAGTCTCTAGTTAACCAAACACACTTAATATATGACTCTGCGTTTTGTGCCCAACTAGTCCAGCTTTGCTCTTTAAAGTACTCTGGATAATGATGTACACCTGTTTCAAAAAATCTTTTAATATCTTTAATTAACTGTAGGGTGTCAAACTTAATATCTTTTTTTGGTATGTCCAACAAACCTAAATGTTCTTCAGCATGTTTAAACTTATAGAATAAGTTCCAGTGTTCCTTTGGCATTGGTAGTGTTTTATAAATCATAATAATTTTTTAACTTCCTCTGCAAAAATTTTATGAGCTTCAAGGTTGAAATGCCCTCCTGGCATTTTTGACATAGGAGGAGCAATCAAAGACATATTAAGTTTTATGTCGAGGTGTTTTTTAAGTTCGTTTATCATAGGAACACGCTCATCTTCTTTGTACCAATTATTAATATGTGTTAAACTCCAGTTCCATAAACAACTATCAAGCAAATATAATTTTATTTTGTTTGCTCTACAGTATCCAATAAGTCCTTGTATACTGTTCCACGAGTGGTAAAACAAATCTACAGTGTTATGATGCAGATACCAATATTCAGTAACTGCATAATCAGGACCTTTGCCTTGTGTAAGTGTATGACTGTAGAGCTGTTTAAACGGTTCTTCGTAGTTATTTTGAGTATGCGAACTAGGATGAGCATAACGATCACAACTAGTTAACATTACTATTGCTGTAAGATTCTTACTTCCTTTTAACTTTTCTAGTTTATAAATTGTACGTAAACAAATTTCTTGATTACTTAATCCACCATTAGATATATTATAAACAGTATTTTTCTTATTATTTAAATATGTCGGCCATGCCATACTTTTTTCTAATTCATAGTATTCAAATCTTTTGTCTCTAGGTAACGCTTCTACACAATCTTTAAACTTCCTATCCAGTTTTTGAAGATACGGAGGTATTTCTGTGGTATTATCTATACAGTTTTGCGTATACCCAGGAATTAAATTGTCAGCCGCCAGTTCTACACCTGCTGTAAAACTATCTCCAGCACAAACTATTGTTCTTCCCATGAGTCATGTACTCCTTTACAATATTCATAGAAATCTGCATACTGTGGAAATGTCTTAAGCAAGTTTGTTCCTAGTCTTTTATCATTTTCTGTAAAGAAACTATAAAAGTCTCGTTGTCCGTTTTTAATTTTCTGTGGGTCTACAGGATTTTGATACATATAATCTCGTACACGTTGCATTTTAGCAACTTCTACATCTGTAAAATAATCGCTATTTGCTTCCATATACTTTAAATGCTCGTCCATATAGAATTTAAAACTATCAGGTAAAATGTTTAGCATCCAATGAGGCGGTTCTTTTAAGTAAGGCGTATCAAATCCAATTGCATCTTTGCCATACTGTTTACGCCATTCAATTACTTTGGCCAGGAAATTGTCAAATGTAGCAACACACAGCACGTTAAAAGTACACATAATGTTTACTTTGAATCCACGTTCAATTGCTTGTTTAAAATTGCGTTCCCAATGATCGCATTTTAAACCTGTACGCATATACTCTGCTTGTTCTCCCCAACCTTCAATTGATGTAAACAAACTAAACTTACGAATTTTCTTTTGTTCTAATAAACTTTCAATCCTATCATACAGTCTATCAATCTTGTTCGTTGTTACGCCAAGATTACTGTTTAAACTTATTTCTAGTTGCGGTGCAGGTTCTTTCTCGAGCAAATCAAAAAACTGCATAGCACCCGGATTCATTAAAGGCTCACCACCTGTAATTCTTAGTGTATGCAAATCTTTACGTAGGTCGGGCCACCATTTCCAAAATGCTTCAATATACGGATTTTCATCTTTAGGTGCATAGTAACGTCCGTTGTCTAAGAATTCAATACCATATTGATTATATGTTAGATCATAATTACCATGTTTTTTGATTTCATCCATCCACAGTGTGCTTGCTTGTGGGCAACAGTAACCGCAACGATAGTTACATCCGTTGCCAAAACTAACTTCAAGATACTTTGGATTTACATTTTCAAGATAATTTAGTTTTGCTAGATTTTCAATTTCTGATTCTGCCCAATCACTCGAACTATGAATCATTCTGTCTGAAATTTGATCGCCTTCAAGATCTTCAATGTTCCAACAATAATAACATTCTTCTGGACGGCCTCCTTCAAGCATTGTCTTACGTTGTTGCTTCTTCCAACTTGTATTGTGCAATGCACTAGGATCTGCTTTAATTTCATTAAGAGGAATATGCTGAGGTCTTGGATGATAACAACTGTGATTATCGCCCGTGTGTAAGTATAATGTTTCATGCAACCATTTCATTGCACAAAATCCTACACCAACTTTGTTTAATCTATCACGTACTTCTTTAATTTTATTAACTTGCGTCATTCCAAAAGTCCTTTAGCTCGGGAAAAGTATTTAAAAAATCTGTTCCTCTGCGAGCATCATGCTGAGAGAAAAACAACTTAAAATTTTTCTCTGCTAATTGTTTGTTAAAATTTGTGTCTGCTGTAATCCATTGTATAAGTCTTTTAACTTTACTGATTTCAAAATCACTAAATCCTTGAAATTCGTTGCCGTCGCCGTCTTTGTTTGCTTCCATAAATTCTACACAACGTTCTAGTTCTGTAACGTGTTCAGGCATAAGTTTAGGATTTAAATAATCTGGATTTGTAAGTTGTGGAATATCAAACCAAATCATTTGTCTGCTTGTACTATATTGCTTACGTAACTGTAATATATTTTGTAAGTATTCGTAAATGCCAAAGTAACTTAGTGTATTAAAAGTAATAATAAAAGTTAAACTGTGTCTGTCGCATTGTTCCAAATACTGCTTTACATTTTTTAACAATGTATCAAATTCTAACCCGTTGCGAATGTATTCTGCTTGTTTACCCCAACTGTCTAAACTTGCAAACAACATAAAATGATCTACACAAGGAGCAACATCCTGCATTGCATCGATAAACTTTTGCCATTGACCTTTAGGCGGACAACAGTTACTTGTAATACTTAAATGCAAATCTTCTTTTGGATTATTTTTTACATAGTCAAAAATCTTAAATGTGTTTTTATCCATTAAAGGCTCTCCGCCTGTCATACGAAAAGTTTGTAGTGTAGGATAAATTTCAGGAAACCATTTCCAAAATGCTTCAACATAAGGATTGTCCGGGCTGTTGTTTACCGGCTCCATATATTGCATGTCATTGTGTTTTCTATCAGCAAGCATATACGGTCCTTGCTTATCAATTTCTTTCATCCATTCTGTGCTAAGAACAGGTGAACAATAAGAACACTTAAAATTACATGCCTGATTAAAATTTACTTCTACATAGCGTGGGCGAGCATTGCCGTCAATGCCTAACTGCTTTGCTTCTTCAATAAGTCCTGGTTCAAATACGTCTTTACTTCTGTATGCTCTGTCACTAAGTTGATTGCCGCTATCTTCAATCTGCCAACAAAAATCGCATTCAGGCGGACGTATACCGTTTAACATTAGTCCACGTTGTTGCTTTTTATGTTCTGTGTTGTGCAACGCACTAGGATTGTCTTCTAATTCTTTTAGAGGAATATGATGGCTTTTAGGATGATAACAACTGTGTGTTTTTCCTGTGGGGATATGTATGCTTACATTAAACCATTTAGCCAAACAGAAACTAGGACTGACTTTGTTAAGTTCTTCAAATACATACTCCGCATCGTGCATGTATCTAGATTCAAACTTGCCGTCAATCTTACGTAGTTCATTTCCTTTTATATTTCTATTATACTTCATTCAGGATCTATTACAAACTGCTCTGTGCTGTTTCTACTTGGGTTTTTATATACTGTCTTAAAAAATTTGCTTTGATTAGGTAATAGTGGGTTAGCATCAATTGGAATTTCTAACTCATTAATTAAGTCATTGCCTAATCGCTGTATGTGGAACAATAACTCAGATCCTTTGTCTTTTTCATTTTCCCACATATTGTTTAGATATGTAAAATCACGAACGTTAATGTAATCCCAATCTGTACACATTGTCATATAAAGCCCTTGTCTTGCTCCGTAGATTGCCCATAAGCCGTTTTCTACATCTGCACCCACCATTAACCAAATCCAAAGCCTGTGTAAATTTTTCCAATGTCCGTTTAAAAAGTCTTGCTTACTTGGCTTGACGCCTTGATCAAGTGCCATCTTAACGCCTTCACGGAAGCCAGCTCTCCATGCTTGGTGTGGAGTTTCGTTATTATGCACAAGACTATAACAACTGTTTTGCTGAATGTATTTTAAATCCCAACAAAAGTCTACTTGTGCATGTGGATTGTCTGGATCGGCATTTTCGTGTGTACGCATATTAAGTACATAATCTTTAGGCCAGCATTTAAGGCCGCCATTGCCATACATAAGTCCGTTGATTGCATTTTGTCCACACCAACTAATAACACAATTTTCTAATTCTGCATTTTCATCAAAGTCTAATTCTTGTTGTAAGAAATCCGCTGATACAGTATTATCACCATCGACTGTGATAAAGCGAGGAGTTTCACTTAGTTCTGCACAGGCTTTGTGTGCCGCATCTGATCCTTCCACACCGTGTACTCGTTTTGCCCAAGGAACTTTTGTAAGTAAATCTGCATAATTCTTTTCTGCATTGGGCTCGTCGTATGACAAGTAGATAATGTCATAGTCAATAATTTTTACCTTTTGTGTCATTTAATTTCCTCGATAACGTACTTGTCGAAAGATCCTTTAGTGTATATACTATACTCATTTGGTCTAAAAGTAAACCTAACTTGCTTAGGTTTGGTAAAATTAACCTTAATTAAGTCTAACAAATAGTGAGGATTATCTTTTTTAGTAATACTAAACGAAAAATCTTGATCTAAAAGTGTTTTATCTTTGAGTTTTTCAAGCAACTGAGGATTTAGATTAAACACAATTATGTTTTTATTATATTTTACTGTTGCTTTTATATCGTAGTCCTCGTTTAGCTCTCTAAACTTATGAATAGAGTCATATACAACCGTTTCTTCTTTTCGATTGACTAACTTAAAATTTTTAACTTTTGTGTCATATACAACTTTATATACATCTTTGTTTTCCTTAAAAGAAAGTATAGGCTCTACTTGATCAAATTTAACCTCGATATAGTCAGTACCGTCCTCAAAACTAGGTCCAACACTTATAATGTCACCGGTCATTCTTTCAAATGTAACATACTGCGGTGGTGTAAAGTCAACCTGCATAAGATACCTCTAATTTTTTAATCATTTCATCTGTAAGAAAATCGTTTTCTGTATAGTGAACAACTTCTCTTTGTTTATAATTGCCAAAGAATAAATCTCCGTCATAGTAACTAGGTATTTTTTCTTGCCAACTAAATGTTTCTTCTGACCAGCCTTGTATTTTTGGCTTCATATGAACAAATCTTGGAAAGTCTTTTGTTTTATTTGTAACTTGATCTTCAATTCCTAATAACTTAACTGCGATTGCCGCAGTTCTATCCATACTAGGTTCTTTAGGATACTTTTTAGGAGAATATTTTCCATAAAATAACTCCCAATTATTATTAATCAATTCTACCATTTTATAAAATTCTAATGCTATATCAGATTTTTTAAAATAATGAAACGCCATATAGATGTCCGGCAGGTCATTTACATAAAACATTTCTCTGTAATAGTTATATTTTACAGGAGTGCCTCTGTAAGTATTAATATGGCTAGTAAAATATAATTCATACTTGGCTAGATAGTCCCACCAATGGCTTATATCAGTGCAAAAGAACATATCACTGTCAAGAACAACTGTTTCTTCATATGGTGATACATGATATAACTTCCATCTATGCTCTGTAGCAAACCTATCAGTAGCAGTATCTTCCAACCAGGGTGTTTCAATTACCTCATCAAACACTTCTCGATAGTAATTAGGAATAGGCGTATGTGTTACCAAAGAAACATTGTTTATTTTTTGTGTTTTTTTGATGCTCAAGGCACATACATATGCTTGTTTTACATAATCTAAACCTTGTGCAAAAATTAAATAGCCTTTACTCATTTGCTAACGCCTTATTAATTGTATCATTAAGTTCGTACTTGTTCATAATATGTACATCTAAATCTTTTACTGTCAAACAAGTGTACTGTCCGTGATACCCTTTCTTTTCAATCATTAATTCTATTTTGTTATCCTGAACTTTAAGAGGAATATCTCTATCAAGAGTGTAATACATCTTGGTTGGCAAATCTTTAACAAAATCGCCTGAAGAAAATCCGTTTAAAATATGTGCGGCAATAGCAAAAGCATGATCGTTCCTAAAAGTTACAGTACCAACGTTGAAAGTCATTGCATAATGGTCATAATTTTCTTCAACATGTCTAAGTGTATCAAAGAACAGTTTAGCTTTTCTTGATTTTTTAAAATAAACTGCTGTTGCCCAATAAAAGTCAATACCACTATCATTAATATAATTAAATTCTCTAGTATTTCTCCATCTTGCCAAGTCAGTAGCATGTCTATTAAACATTAGGCTTTGCTTTGCATTGAAACATTTAAGTAACTGCTTGCTATTAATAATGTAATCTGTATCTAGCAGGATTGTTTCGTTGTATGGCGATAGTTCGTAAGCCATTGATCTATGTTTATTATTAAATGGCAAGCTATTCCAATGGAATGGTCCATTATAGTAACGCTTCCATGTTGCAGATTTACTTTTTTCTACAGAAATAATTTGATCAAACATATCCTTTTCCTTAGGATATGCTTCTTCAATGTATTCTGATTCGCTAGTGATAAGAGTTACAGGCAATCTAAGAAATTGCTCGGAACGTTTTGCTAAAAAAATTGCTTGCTTCACATAATCAATCTGAGGATTGTTAAATGCAAAGCATATAATACCCTTTGACATTAATCTAGTAGTCCTGAAACTGATCTGTTTTTAATTAGTTGCGAATATTCTGTATGATATTTGTTAGAGGCACTAAAGTAAACATTTGTAACCTCTGTCAAAAACTTTTCTAAGTTCTTAATTTCAAACGGAGTACCGTTGTCATCTGTTAAAACTGCTGAAGTTTGTTTTGATTGCACTAAAAAGTTAACAAAATTTACAAGATCTTTTGTGGCTGTAAATTTGCCGCCTTGTGTATAAAACACAAGTTCGTCTTGATATCTATCTTTTAGTACTTGTTTCTGATTTTGAAGTGTGATATTGTAATTTGAAAAATCTATTGCCTGTTTTAGTCTATCGTCCATAAGATACTCCTACACTGTATTGTGTATTATAAACTATTTAACGGGCAATGTCAAGAGTTTTTTAAATTATGAAAGGTTTCTTGCATTAGCAAACACAGGCTTATTAACATTAACACTGTTTACGTTATTTGGTCTATTACATTGCACTGTGCTTGTTGTTCTCGGCGTTACTGCTTCGTCGAAGTTTGGATTTGGACCTTTGTCGTCGTTGAAATAAATTCTAAAACGTAGTACAGGTCCGTCGGTTGCATCTTCTTTTGCCTGAATTGTAAAATCGTTATCGGCATAAGAGCTTGCAGTTTTTGTAAAAATAGTTTGATACGATGTAGTTAAATCAGTATGTCCAATAACTGTGCCTTCTGATCCATTGCTTGTAGCAGAATGACCAAATCTTACTAGTCCAACATTAGTAAGTAAGTTTCTCCAGTCAGTATCAATTGCACCGCCTCCTGAAGCAAGACTTCCACTAAACACAATTTCGCCGCCAGCATTAAAAAATGCACGTCTATGATCACTTGCTGTCATATTAGTTGTAGTGCCGTCACCATTAGTAACGTTGTATGCTTGGAAAGTTACAGTAACTTCATGATAAATTGTGCCGTTCCAGTCTGTGTCTGTAAAGGACGAAACACCCGTTTCAACACCAGACTGTCCTGTAGCAATATTTAAACGGTCGGAAACAACGTCTAAGCTCAGTGCTTCAAACTCTGCCATACCTTTTTTAGTAGTAGGATTAGAATCTTCAATTAAGTCGCCAACTGCCATATCAGCAATTTCGCTAGGCAAAGAACCTGTCTGGTGTACCCTTGCTTTCTTAATATCTTCAAACAGCCTTGACATATGATCTGCTTCGACTGTTGCATTTGCTGAAACTTGGAAACTTGATAGTGCCTGCCCGTATCCTTCGTCGCCTGCACCTTTACCCATTACACCGTTAATTCTTGCTTGTAACTGGTTGTAACGAGCCGCTGTAATTGTATCGCCTACTGCCATTGTTAACTATCCTATTATCTACTAGTTTTATTTATACTTTTAAAAGACATTCAACAAGTTTTTCTGATGCGTCACTATTTGATTCTAAAGCAATACCTACTAAGTCACCGGCACCTTCTGCAGATGCAAGCCCATTCTGTGCAACAAAAACTCTATCGCCTTTATTAACAGCACCAAGAATTCTAACAGGAACACGCCCTTTAAGTGCAAGTGCTTCACCTTCTGCATCTGCATTCATTAAGTATGCTGGCTTTTCACTAATTACACCAACTGCAACGTCTCCAGGTTGTGCAACGTCTGCTTCAAAATCTTCATTAGCTGAAATTGCCATTACTGTGCCAACCGGTGAATCTCCAGTTGCAGTACTGTATACTTCTGCTAAGTCAGCATATTTTGCTTGTGTAGCAGTACCGATAAATTCGTTTGCTGTAATATTTGCACTAGCATCTCTAATTGCAACTGTGTTGTTTGTTGCAGAAGTAGACCCTGGTAAGTCACTACCACTTACTCTTACAGCAGAACTTGATGTAGCAAGACCATTGAACGAATTAGCATACATTGTTCTCCATTTAAAACTAGCACTTCCTAGATCAAACGAAACTGTTGTAAGTGGATTGATGCCTGTTTCTAATACCTGTGCAACGTCGACTTCTTGTGCGTTATCAGTAACGCTAAATTTAATTTCGTTGCCTACTTGGTTTTTAATAACACCTTCATTGTCATTTTCAATAGCAATTAATAAATCGTTTGACGTTCCTACTGTTAGTCCAGCGTCTGTAAATCTTGCAATAGTATTAAATACTGCATCTTCGCCTGGAGTAGATTGAATAAAGTTAGCCGCGTCAACTCCGCCTAATTTAAGTGCGTTTGTGGCTGTACCCCAATATCTATGATCCGAACTTGTGACACCTAGTGTACTATCTGTAGTATTACGGAGTGTTAATCCTTGACGTATAACATCAAATCCAGTAATAGCATTTTCACTATCGCTACTATCAATTGTAAATTGTGTAGAGCTAGTTATAAAAATTGTTTCGTCATTTACAACTGCTCTAATAACTGTTTGAATGTTTCCTACAGTATCTCTAACTTCTGTAGTAACCATTTGGGTAATAGTATCGCCTTGGCTTTGTGGTCCAATTAAAACAAATCCTCCGTCTCCGGAATTAGCATACAATTGATTGTTCTCGTTATCCCACCAAAAATCGCCTTCTGTTAATCCAACTGGCTGTGTTGTGCTTACTTCTGCACCGCCTGTTGTACGGAATTTTGCACCGTCATAAAATTTTAATTTACTGTTCGAACTATCAAACCAAATCTGTCCGCTGATAGGTCTTGCAGGTGATTGTGAACTACTGAAGTTTTCAAGCAGTGAAACTAGATTTTCATTTTCAATTTCACCATAGCCTGCATAGTTTTTACCAACTAACTTCAGATCCGTTGTTTGGTCAATGGTACCGTCCTCAACAACTGTAAGTTGGGTTCCGTTTGTCCTATTAATAATGTATGCCATTTTATTATTACCCCTGAATTACAATGTATTTATGCTTATACGCTAGATGTTAAATCTTGTATATAAGCCCATTGGCCCCCTACTACTCTAAATAGTTTCAATGTTCTGTCTACAGTCAATGCCACATTACCACTAACGTTAGTAAATGTCAAGTCTGCGATAACACTTTCAGAACCATCATCATTACCGTTTCCGTCTAATTTCTGTACTGCAACTGTAGTTTTTTGTAGTGCCGCAACAAGATCTGCTGATTGGAAAGTTGCTGTTGCACTTGTTGTATCAGTACAATGTATTTTTGCTTCACTGCCGTTTTCTTTAGTATTAGCAGGTGCAATATCTTCTAACACACTTGCTATTTGGTTATTTGTTAAACCTGTAATATCTAAAGCAAGTGATAGTGTTTCTGTATTAATTGCACTATCTACATAGGCTTTTGTTGCTACATCCTGAGCATTTGTAGGATCTGCAACGCCTGTAATCTTTTGATTGTTTGTAATATTAATATCGCCGGCACTGGTGATATTTAATCCGCCACTTGTTGTAGTTATAGTTGTACCGTTAATATTAGTATTGTCTACATCTAATGATGTTAGTGTGCCAATGCTTGTTAAGCCAGGTGCTGTAGTTCCTGTAATAAGAGTTACACCGCCTGATCTTAATGTATTATTTTGAATATCTATGTTTACATTAGATGTCCAAGAATTAGTAACTTGGTTCCAAAGGAATTCTTTGCCTCCTTGTGCAGACTGTAATATAATGCCGCCGCCATCTGCTTGTAAATCGCTAATTAGTGTACTATCATCTGTAATACCTAATTCAATATTTTTATCTTTAACACGTAGTACTTCAGTTTCAATACCAATTCTTGAACCTTCAATAATTAAATCGCCGCTAATTCTAGCGTCACCATTTACATCTAATGTATACTCAGGCAATGGTTGGAATAATCCAATATGTTTGTCTGTTGTTTTGATTGTAATTGCATCAACCGGACCGTCTGTTGTTCTAACACGAACTCTGTAGTCATGTCCAGTAAGTTGGTTTTCAGTAACAAACGTTGTACCTAGTACATAACTTTTATTGTTTTGTGATAAACCAACAGTAATACCATTACTATTTTGTACAATTAACGATCCGCTTGTAGTACCGTTTGTATCTGCTGGAAGAAACTGTGCCGCACGTCTTAAGTTTCCATTTGCATCAATAAGTGCATCTGCTTGAGCCGCTGTACCGTTCCATCTAAAATCAACTTCAGCAGTATTAAATCCTTTTTTAAGTTGTCCACTAAATCCCGGAATTTCTTGTCCAACACCCGGTGTAAAATCAATGTTAGCAAACACACCAACAATACTGTTACCAATGTAAAACTTAATAACTGTACGACTTGTATTCTGTGTGTCAAGTATTGTATCAACAACTGTTCCTGTAATACCTTGGAATGCACTATAGTCTGGACCAACTAATACTAAGTCAGTACCATCAAAAAAGTACATTTGGTTTGTTTCGTTGTTGATCCAAAGGTCGCCAGCAACCATGTTAGGCTGTTGTGCAGAAACAATAGGGCCGCCGCCTGTAGTAAACTCTGTTCCTGTATATACTTTTAGTCTATTAGTACTTGTATCCCACCAAAGTTGACCTGCTAATGGATTTGCCGGTGCGGAAGTGTTAGCAAAATTTTCAAGCATTTTAACAAAGTTTTCGTTAATGCTTTCGCCAAACCCTGTATAATTACGACCAATGAGCGAAATATCAGTTGAAGTTGTATCTAACTGTCCATCTGCTAGGTCAGTTAATAGTCCTCCATTTGTTTTATTAATTTGATAACTCATTAGCCCCCTACTCCTGTATAAATGATATAGTTCATTGTTGTGAACGGTTGCATAACATCAAATGGCTCGCCAACTGAACTTTGAGTCAGGATACCACCGGACGTTGGATATGCTTGTCCTGCTTGCGAACCTGTTGGTGCATCGTATTGAATACCTTCTGGGTCTGTAGGAACACCTTGAATATCTCTAATAACATAGTACTGGTCACCTGATGGTCCACGTAAATCGTGTTCGTGTTCTGGTAAGTTTTCAACAGCAATGTTTTTCTTCTCATCACCACCTGATTGTCCAATAACATCTGCTGAAACGTTTGTTACCCTGCCCGAGCTTGATCCGCCCATGTTGTCAGCACCTAATGGTTGTCTACCTCTTAAGTCAGGTACAGCAAAGTTACCTGAAGTTGTAAGTGCTTGGTCTTTATATCTATAACTAATAATTCTAAACAGTTCTAAGTAGTCAGCAATTCGATACTCACTACCATCACACAATAACCATCCTGCAGGTGCTGTTGTACCTGCATATGGAGTAACTACACCAATTGGTGTAGTTGGAACAGCATCAAGCAAGTTACGCTGTGAGATTTTATATACACCCGGTGTACCTGATGTTCTGTTAATAATAAATTCGTCGTCAATATTTGACACAGAAACTTCTGTCTTATCAGCAATAAATGTATTACTAATTGTTGTTTCAAACTGTTTAGTTGTGCCGCCTGTTTGTCCATCAAATGATATTTGCGTCGAACTAACGTCACCTGTAATTTGGAATGTTGTTGCTTGTGCTAGTTTGTTTGTGCTACCAGAACGTCCTGATACTGTACCAGTAACGTTACCAACTAAGTTACCAGTAAACGATGTAGCATAAACATTTGCCCACTTAGTTGTACTAGTACCTAAATTATTTGTATTGTTGTTTTGTGGAACAATATTTGAAGAATTAATTTGGTCATTAAATGTTGCTTCTTGTCCAACAAACAGTTTTTTAGCAATACCAATACCGCCTGTTGTTCTAATACTACCTGTACCAATACTGCTTGAATCTGTAGTGCTGTTTACAATTAATTCACCACTGCTTTGAATATTACCAGTAACGTCTAGTGCTTCTACTGGGCTTTGGTTATTAATACCAACTTTTTCTGTAGAGTCGACTCTTAGTACATTTTTCTGCACACCTAAGTTGTTTACTCGCAAATCAATACTTGCACCAGATGTTAAATTACTAATAACGCCTGAACTTCCTTCTACAGCAAAACTAATAAGTCCGTCTTGTCCAACTTGTAAACCAGTGTTATTTCGAATAACAATAGGGCTAGTTGTTGTACTTGTAATGTCTGTTCTTAAAAAGTTAGTAGATGGTACTGTTGCATCTCCAACAACTAATCCTTCTGCTTTTTCTGCTGTACCGTAGTACTTTAGTGCATCGCCTGTTGCGTTTACTGACGATAAATTAAAGCCTGGCTTAATTCCTGTAAATCCCGGAATAGTTGCTTTAGGTGTAAATTCTTTTGTAGAGTAAATTACAATAACACGACCTTGTACTTCAACTTGTAACACAGTGTAGTTAATATCGTCTGTACCAACTAGTACTGTCGGTTTAGTACCAGTAAGCAAACCGTCACTGAATTCAGGACCAACTAGTGTCCATCCAGAACCTGTAAAAATGTACAACTGGTTATTGTCTGTGTCGCTCCATAAATCGCCTGCAATAGCAGTAGCGGCGTCTGGCTCATTGTCACCTTTCTTAATACCACTAGCATTTACCCAACTAGTACCGTCATAAATTTTAAGACTGTCAATTCCTGGAGTATTATCATACCATAGTTGACCTTCAACTGGGTTTTCTGGAGCAGTAGTGCTTGCAAAATTTTCTAGTATTTGTAGGAAGTTTGTACCAATAACAGCACCATAACCACTAGATCCTGAACCAGGAATTCTTAATGTTGTAGTGTCATTAATAGTTCCGTCTTCAACGGTAATGCTTCCTTTGTTAGGGTCTGTATAGTTAATATTATAAGCCATTATTCATTGAATCCTGATAAACTTTGTACCCTAACTGTGTAATCAATTTGAATAAGTCTATTCAACGATTTTTGTACTGGGTGAAAAATTACGTGTGTTAGCAATCTACCTTGTCCGTCTGGACTGTATGCTAACAAACCTAGTTCGTCAAATACATATAAACTGTTTGCATTTGCGGAATTATCAATAGCATCTTGTCCATCTGGCTCACCGTAGTCTAACAAACAAGTTACTAGAATGTCTGTGTAGTTTGTGCCGCTTACGTGGCGTGTTTCAATCTTGTTTCTAGTAGGATCAACATTGTTTACACTTCTATCATCTACAATTTTCTTAAATGTTTGGCTATATAGGCTTGCATTTGTACCTGTGCTGTTTGGTGTTAAGTATGTAATAATACCAGTAGGATCAATGCTAGTACCACCATTACCAAACGCCATTTCATATATGAAACCTGTGCCTTGATTACTTAAACTTTCTGCTAACGAGATACTCATATTCTCGTAATGAATTGCATTTCGCTTGTCTACAATAACCTCTCCGGAAGAGGGGTCCCATATCTTAATATGGCCTTGTAGTAACGTACCGTTTGTGTCTTTAAATTTGTCTGTCATTTTTTGATCCTATACACTATATTTATTCAGGTAGCTCGGCTTCTTTGGATTTCAAGAAGCGTGTGATTGAATTTTCTACATCTTCTAGTGATTCTCCAAGCGGCGTCCATAGTTTTCCTTGTTTTTTAACTATAATTATGCTTTCTCCTAGCACAGGGGTTCTAGTAAGAACTAAGTTGCTATTTTCAACAGTAAATTCTGCTGGAACAGTAACATCGCCTTCCGGCGAATCTTGATTGACCGTGATATCAAATACTTTTACGGCTGATTTTCTTAGTCTCTTGCCTCCGACAAACACTTCTAGTTCATTTACCGATGACGGTGTGTACCCTAAATCAAAGGTATTTGTACTGTCGTCGCCGGTGTGTTTAACTTGTACTGTTTCATCTTTGTATGGAATAGTTTGTGTATAACCTTGATTATACACAACACTGCCTGCATCATGTACATGTTTAACACCTGTTCCTAGTGTGCCTCGTGTAAGTTGTTTTAGTTTGTTACCTTCTTTAACAAAATACTCAATTCTTTCGCTGTTAATAAAAATTACACCTGGTAAGTTAATTGCACTATTTGGCTCTGGTAATCCTTCGGCATTTTCAAGCACAATCTTATTATCAAACACGGATAAATCTTCTGCTAGTCTGTATGCACGATCATCACCTAAACGTTTATATACAGTTCTATTAAAGATATCTTTAAACTGTCTAAACGCAAATCTATTAGAAGTAATACCTGTAGTACCAAATTGAATTATGTCAATCTGATCGTTGTCTGCTATTTCATTTAAAATTTTAACAAAGTTTCCATCTTCTGTAACATAGTAGTCTACATTAGGAGTTAATAGATCTCCGTTAATAGTTACCCAAGCATATTGAGAGTCTTTTGCTTTAATATCTAATTTAATAAGTCCATTTCTTAATCTGTGATATTCTTCATGGTCATCGGTACCAACTGTTAATGTTACCCTATTAACTGCATCGAGTCTTGTTCTTTCAATTGCTTGTACATCATGTTTTGCAAAATTATATATAGACACTGTGTCACCGTCAGCAGGGGCATCATTTAATGTTACTGTTGCTACGGTGTCAGCAACTGTTAAAGTATAATCTGCATCAGCAGTTACAAATATTTGAAGTCTGTCACCATCTTCTCCTACTCCATCAAACAACTCAACTGAGCTGTTAAACGGTCTAATGATATAATCAACTGCTGGCACAAGTGCTTCGCCGTTTAGTAGTAAAACAATATCATCACTGCCTAGTTTGCCTGGAGGTTGTTGGTATGTTCTTAACTGATATTCTCTTGCTGTTGAAATAACAAATTCTTCCTTGTATCCTGCGGAAAGTATCTTGTTATTCTTTTTAACAATAATATTTGATAATAAAGGTATTGTTGCAAATGGAATTCTTGACAATGCAAATGCAGAAGTTGATCCGTCACCTGTAAACGTATCAATACCAATCTGACTAAATGTTTTTTCTGTCCCGGTATATATTGCAAAATTAATAACTTTGCCTTCTTCCGGCGGCAAACCAAAGTCAAATCCAATTTTATTATTAGCAGTTTCTATAACAACATATTCCGGTTCTTCTCCATCCATAGAAAGATATGAATTTGATTCTTCTGTATAAGGAACATTTGATTCATATACAATAGTGCTTCCGTCTGTTTCAAACGTTCCAATATCTAAAATACCGTTACCATTTGAGGTTAATGAAATAATATTAATTTCATCTGTGTTTGACAACGCACTATCAAATGTTACAGTTTTGTCTTTGTAGTTTACAGTATAGTTACTAACAACTATGCCGTTAACTTTAACTATAAGTGCATCTTTGTTTTGTGGTAGGAAGTCAAACTTGTAAGTTAATACACTACTATCTGCAGAATATACATTACTGCTGATTTCACTTCCGCCAGTTCCTACTCTGTGGAACACTTTAATATCAACTGTATCTAAAACTTGTCCTGGAACTAGTTCTTCGGGACCTTTCGATGTAGTCGGTGTTACAAAACCGTCACCGTCAATATTAATATCTTCTGCATTAATACCTTTTGCTGTTGTATATCTTAAATTGCCTCCATCAACAAGTGTATCATATGACTTAGGGTCAGGAATGAAACTACCATCACTAGTTTCTTTGCGGATAACAATAATGTCGCCTGCTTCTGTTGGAATTAATTCTTCATCAATAGTTACTGTTGTAGTTGTGCCGTCGCCTGTGATACTACGCATTTTAGCATTTTTGTTTGTGATAGACGTACTATCTTCACTGCTTGTCCATGCTTCGTCGTCAATACGTACACCATTTAAGTATACATTGTAAACAACTCCATTTTCTAAAGGCTGATTTAATTCAAATACACTTGTGCTTCCATCTAGAACAAAAACTTCATCTTCGTAAGTAGTATCAAATACATCAAAAGCACTTTCATTCCATCTGTCGGCGTTCCAACCTGCTCCGCCGCCAAAGTCAATACTTGTAACTTCTACGCCGCCGTAATCAACACCATCCATTAGCTGTGATAAATCGTTTGCAAGTTGTCCAGTAGTAGGATTGTACAGTAAATTAATTCTATCTTGTGCATCTAACAGTTCTGTACCTTTTTTGTACTGAACTGTGATTTCGCTATTTGCATTAGGTGCTGTATTAAATAGGATTCTGCCTTTATATCTATCGTACCCTTTAGTAGTATCCTTCTTGTTATCATATGTGTATTGACTTCTTAACGCCTCAACACCATTTACAAGCACTGTAATATTAGTGCTAATAACATTCATAGGATATTTTAGTTCAAATACTTGTTGATTAGGCTGTGATGTAAATGTTTCAGTTTCATCAAGTGTTGTAATTAAGAAATTACCAGTAGTTCTATCAAATTTAACAACAACATGAGCACTTCTAATTTTTCCGTTGCCTAGTTGTGCGGCCGCTCTACCAGCAGATCCGTCATCATCAAGACTTCCTTCAATAATAATTTCAGGTGGTGTAATATATCCAGATCCTGGCTTAGTAACTTTAATGTTTGTAATCTTGCCAGCACCAATAAATGCTTCTGCTTTTGCACCAGAGCCGCCACCGCCTACAATTTTAATAATAGGTTTACTTAGATAACCGCTACCGCTATCAGCAATAACAATATCTGTTAATTCAAAGCCGACATTTTCTGCCCAATGTCTATTTGGATATGAACTAATATCTGCAATGCCAGTTAAAATCTCACCATCAACAACTTGTACTTCTGGTGCATGTATTTTACCTAATACTGCATTGTACTTAGGAGGTAGATCAAAGTCTGTTGCTACAATACTGTTAGTTTCAGTTTTTTCATATGAGCTAACATATTCTCTAACCTTAGTCTTAAATGGCTTTGCTTCATTGACATAATCTTCGTAACTAGACAAGTTATCATTTTGGAATGTAATCTTTTGTGCTAGATCTCCAAAGTTGTGTTTTGCTTTTACAAAACTTGTTTTAAATGCCCAGTCTACAAAATTCTGTTCTGAGAATACATAACGCAATCCTACAAAGAATAATTTATTCCATTCAATTTCTAAATCATTAATATAAATTTTGTTTTTAACTACATCTAAAATAATTCTTAATTCAGTAATTGGTTGTACATCATAGAATTGACTATCGTAACTGATACCGTCGTAACCTGTATTAGAAATTAATGTATCGTAGATTTGTTGTTTAAACTGAATAGTTCCGTTTTGTCTACCAATAGTTTCATAGTTTACAGTATAATCTACATTTTCTTGATCATCAACTTTACGTAGCAATAGCCAACCGCCGCTACCAATACTTGTGATCTTAACAACTTGACCGACTGTAACATTGATGCTATCTAACTGATATGCATAATCAATTGTGTGGTTAATTACCGTAAACTGATTATAGCCAGTCTTGTACCAATCAATATATTCCCAATATAACGATACATCATATGCCTGGCTTTCTACCCGGCTATAAGTACCTGAATAAGAATATATTGCCCATCTGCCGCCGATGTTTTCATCGCTGTTTACTAATACAGAGAACTTTCTAATTGAAATTCTTGCACTATTTGAATAGTTTTTACCAGATTTAAGAATACGTACTCTTGCAATAGATCCGTTTTCATCTATAGTAATATCTAATTCTGCATCCTGACCTTTTGAATCAATAATTTTGTACGTAGGTGCAACTGTGTAGCCTTGACCTTTGTCAGTAATAACAATATCTACAATTCGACCGTTTTCGATTACAGGACTAATTACAGCCGGTTTAGCAGAACTTACGTTTACAAATCTTAATTCTGCAACAGTATCAACAGTAGTATCGTATTTTCTTTCTGCAAATGCTGGTGCAGGATCTTTATCGTCTAAACTAGAAATATCATATGCATCTAAAATTAAAATGTCTTTAATAACATAATTAATTCTTTCAATAGTTTGCTTGAGTGCTTCTTTTCTATTTACAAACCAACTTTGTCTTGGTACATTTTGATTACCATACTTTTGTTTTGCACTTAGATTTAAATCAGGCACAGGACGGTTTTGTAAATCATAACCAACTAAACTGTCAATCCACTTATCTTCAACAATCTTAGAAGGCTTACTTGTTTTAAGTCCGTCAGTAACAATTTGATATTCTCTATGAATGTTTTGTTGTTGATTTTCATTAATCCAATATCTAATGCTTAGTGCAATATCGTTATCTCTAATTAAACTTTCACAATTATGTAAAGCAAATTGACTATTGCTATTCATTGTTAGATACTTGTAATTTTGACTATCTGGATCTTGGATATACTGTGATACATCATACGCACTTACAAATCTACCCGGAACGTTTGGAATTGTTTTCTTACCTTTGACCCAGAAATAATATTTTGTGCTAAACGTTTTGCTCGCAGTATCATAAACACGTTTACTACTATATGCATTATCTCCGTAAAGAGATTTTCCGCTTATTCCAGCAACGATTCCAGCTTCAGTGTCTGCCCGAGCGTCCCATCTTGACGGAATAACAGTTGATTCAACCCATTCGTAAATATCAATTGATGCTCCAGTAAACAGTTTGTTAAATTTGTTTGTGCTTGAAATAATATCACCTTGGTATGGATTTACAAATTTTGCTGTAGATATATCCCACCAAATTTTTCCAACAAACTCATCTGTTGTAGGATTAAGAGTATCTTCGTTTGCTGTATTATCAACTACAATATTATACTGTGCAATATCATAAGGTGTTTTAATACTAATTTCTTGTTCAGCAGGTCCTGCAATAGCACCTTGAATTGGATCTAATATATCTACATATGTAAGTAATTCATTAGTTTTAGTATCATAAAGGAACGCACCATTAAACTTACTAATATCAACTTGATCAATTGGTGATCTTAATTCAGACCACATAAAAGTATTTTTATCTTTTCTAAAGTCAATTACTTTACCGTTAATATTATTTCCATCTTCAACTTCTTCAGTGTACAAAGTTAATCCTACGTACACGTGATTATTAACAATTTTAAAGTTGTCTGCAAAGAAAATTACATCCTTATTATATGAAAGTGTTTGTCCGTACAAAAACTTGTTATTGTAGTTTTCATATAACTCAATTGTTCCACTGTCTTGATCAACTTGAGTAAATTGTGTAACTTTATTATCAAACGAAGTTTGATCGCCATCAAATGATGTTTTGTTAACAATATCACCGCCTACACTACCTACTGCAAGTGTTCCGTTGTTATATTCAACTCTACTACCAAACTGTACGTTTAGTCCTTGATCTGGTCCATAAACTGTTTGAGATAAAACAAATGTTCCGTTTTGCTGTTGGTAACTGTAAACTGCACCGTTAGCTCTATTAATTGTGTCATTTCTTGACGCACCAATAAAGACAACCTTACCGTCATTTGAAATAGATACATCGCTACCAAAATTTTCATCTTCAGATAGGTCACTTTCTAAAAGTTGTGAATACTGGTATCTTCCGTTGTTTAATCTGTATACTGCAACTTTACGTACAGGATTTACTGGGTCATAATCAACAGTAACAACAAGTACTTGTCCATCTTCACTTACATCGTACTTTTCGCCAAACGCAAACAAGTTAGTTTGGTTTAGTGTACTATCGCCAATTTCGATACCAGATGTATTTGGCATGAATCCTAAGACATCGCTTGCTTCGGTTACAACTTCCCAGAACTGAGAATTAAACGGTTGTGCGATTAGGTTTGTAGTTAAACGATAAATTTCACCCGAATATAATACTAGTTCATTTTCGTAATAGTCAATTGTAGGATCAAATACGCCTCTGTAATTAGGATCCTTGTTTAACAACCAGTCTGTATCTGCATCTTTTTTGTATACATAAATTTTGCCAGGAAGGGTAGTAGTTCCGTTTCCTTTAGCATGTATTAATGCTAGATAGGTATTATTATTTTTTCTAATTTTAATTTGATTACCAAACTGTAGCCCGTCTACTGCATCTGGAACTGTATAGTATCCTAAAGTATTATAGAGCAAGCCGCCGGACTTTTCAAAAAATCCTACAACACCTTCGTTGGTTCTTCCACTTGGATCAGCACTTACATCAATTGGAATATTTCTTACCTCTGTCCAGTCAAGGTTTAATCTATTTGGAGGAGTGCTTGTTCTAGTAATACCTGATTTTGTATTTTCAAAGTAAACAAAATATTCTAAATCTTCTAATACAGTAGCAGGAGATACTGCTATATTTTCTCCTGTATCAATAACAATCGCTCTACCTGCATTTGTTGTTGCAAGTTCTGAAGAAATAATATTACCAATAAGTCTTTCTGTTGAATCATTTAGGAAGAAAGAACAGGTACTAATGTCATCGTTATCGGTACCTAAGCTCCAACCGTCTGTAGCATTTTTAACAAAAATCTTAACTCTGTCAAACAATCTAATAACGTTTGTAACTGTTGCACTAGCATTTGTAGTTTGGTCAATGACTTGATCGCCAACTTCCGGAATAAATGGATTTCCTTGCAGGTCAAAGTTAGTATACAAAACTACAATTTCACCGTCCCAAATATCATCCACAGTATGTGTGGCTCCATTTAGATAGTCAAATGTTAATCCAATAGCTTCTGGGCTTTGTACAATATTGTTTACTTTTAGTTCGTTTAAATAAAATCTAAAAGTGTCACCGACTTCTAAATCAGCGTCAACAGGTGATCTAAAATACCAGCGAGTATCTAATCTTTCAATTTCTGTTTGGCCTTCAATAAAACTTAGTGTTTCAATGTGGCTAATTGGCGTTACTTGTATAGCACTTCTAGTTTGTAGATTATCAAAAATGTTATAATAATCTACAGGAGTTGTTGACTCTTCTTGTTTAATAAAGTCTTTGTAAATTAAGTTAGGATTAGTTTCTGCAACTTCGGTACTATTAAATGTTGTACCTACATCTACATACCACCAACCGTTATATCCTGTGTATTCTGTAGCAAATAATTTTTCATACTCGCCCAAGAAAACAATTCCACTATACAACTCACCGGTTTCTGCAAAGTCGCCATTTACATCTTTAACATAAATTAAAGTTTTATTATCTGGATTATTAAATCTGTATTGCACTGTTCCTTTACCTAGTGTACTTGTAATAGTATCTCCTACTCCAGGAACTGCCTGAGTGTTATCAATTAATAGGATAACATCAATTTTATCTACAATAGTGTGCTGTTTAGTAAAGAACTGTTTATTTAAAACTGCATCGCCGTTAAACGGTGAATACCCTAAAGGAGTTTTAGTAGTAAATTCATTCCATACTGTATTAAACTTGTCGCCAACTTTAGATGCTTCATACATATCCGAAGGTGCTCTAAACAATACATGGTTAGTAGCTTCGTCTGCAAAAGAATAGTTTCCTCTAATTACATATTCAATATCCGGATATGCTTGTGTTATTGTATCATATTTTTCATCTAGAACAATCGCAGTTGATCTAAATGTATTTAGAGAGGTAATTTCTGCAGGCTGTACTGTACGTCTAGCTAGCCATAATTCTTCAGTGTATTTTACAATATCACCTTGGTTGTAAGTAATTGCTGGGTCATATTGTCCTACAAATTGTGACTTAACATCTGATGCACCTGGAGCACCCACTGCAATATATTTGCCGTCTGTACTTATTGCGACTGACTTGCCGAAGTCGTTATTTGTAGTCCACAAACTGGCAGGCTCATTAATAGTACTTACTAGGTTAATAGGACCAAAGTCTGTTTGTCTATTATAGATATTAACATTAGAAGTATTAATCGACGAATCATTAACACCAGGATTACCTAGCACAAGATTAGCATTATTGCTGTCTATATCAAAACTAGTAGCAAAGTCTACACTAGAAGTATTTGTAATTTCTTTGTCTGCCAAGAAACGCTTTTCATTTTCTAGCACACTCCATTTTCCACTACCGTTGTCATCCAACCAAACAGTTTCTTTATCATAAAGTTTGGTATCAAAAACAAGTTGGTTTAATTCTTCTGGAGAACTAATTCTTGCAGGTGTTAAAATTGTTATAAATCCTTCAAGATCTGTATTTTCGCTTCCTGTTCCCTCAACAGTAATTTTATCAAGTTCTACACTTACTACTTTATAAAACTTGTCAAAAGGAGTATTTACAACACCGAATATTTCTCCCACTTTAACATCAAAAATTCTATCAACTGTTATTTGGAATCCACTCGATGATTGTGTAGAAGAAAGAACTTTAACATTTGTCGGGCTTGACTTATACACATTCCAACTGTTATCAACATTACCTACCCAAATATAACTACCTGTTTCTACACTATCTATATTAAGACTTAAGATATCATCATAAGTTGCAACTGTAAAATCAACATCTTCTTCAGTAACATATCCTGCTGTATTAATATAATCTTTAAATTTATATTCTGTAGGGAACGGCTTATGATCGTAATTATTAGGTTTTAAGTAAATGTCTTTTCTTTCAAGTTGTTTAATAAGTGTTGTATCTTGAGTATCAATTCTATCAACTAATGTAAATGGCTGAGGACTTAATCTCATATCCTCTTCATTTATCTTAATCTCAAATTCTTCATAACCTGATGTTGAACCATACTGGCCGTTTAGTATTGCCCATTCTTCAAAAAATTCTAAACTATCTTTGTTAGCACTTCCTAATTTATCAAAAAGTTTTGTAAGAGCATTTTTTGTACCTTTATCTCTAACAAATCCTTGATAAAACTTAAACTGGCTTACACTGTCTGGAATAATATTTTCCAAGTACTTACGTTTTTGATAGCCAATTAAATGTTGTGCTAAACGCTGTTGATCAATATCAAAATTATCGCTTTCTAAATCATAAAAATCTGCAAACTGGTTTGTTTTGTATTCAAAGTTTGGAATTAAGCCTGCTTTAGGTTCTCTTGGTAGTCTAGACCATACAGAATTTTGGAATGATGCGGCACCTGGAATTTTTGTAATTGCAGTATAATAAAATGCTTTATATTTTACAATATCTCCAATAGCATAATCTTTCCATGCTGTCCACTCAGTAACTACTGCACTATCATAAATGAAGCCTGGAATATTTAATCCGCCATTCCATTCGTCTGATCTGTAACCTAAAACTTTAATACGTTCTTGTCTGTATCCGCTAGGCTGGTCAAAGATAATATCTCCAAACACTGTATTATTGTCAATAATAACAACATGCTCTTTTTGTACTACTGGAATTTTAATATGATAAATTCCGTCTGCGGTGTTTTTAGTAGCTAGACCAAATTTATTTGATTTGTCTCTAATTGTTCCGCTAAATTCTGGTTGGAACTTTTTGCCGTCTGCCTTTAATAAACTATAGTCAAAGAAATTATCAAAAATATCATCAACAACTGAATATTCAGATTCAAATTCAAGTTTGTCTGCACCCGGACTAAGTGTGATTAATGTTCCTGCCTTCCAACGCTGTAAACTCCAGAACATAAATTCTTTTGCACTAGTTTTCCAAGTTACAACATCGCCAATTGCTTGGTTATATGTATCAAAAATAAATCCTTGTGATTCTAAATAAGCACCGTATCCTAATAAGAAATCAACAACACCCTGAACATCTGGGAATAGAGTACCGTAAGGAACTTCTTGGATTTCTTTGTCAAAGATTTTTGCAAAGGTAGCCGATACTCCGCCAGTTTCAGGCAAGTACGGAAGTTTAGCAAAATATTCAAGATTAGGTGATTCGTCTGTATTGTGTTTTACAGTTACTCTATAATAACTATCTCCAATTTGTACAAGTTGACCTTGTTCATAAATTCTATTTGACTGATAGGTAACAAAATTTTCACTAATACCGCCTATACGAATAGTTGTATCATTTTGCTGTTTTATAACAGGATAAGTTCTAAATGCTGGTGATGATCTATCATATCCTCGTACAGTATAACCTCTAGATTGTTTTTCAACAATAACACCGCTATAACTATATCTTTCTAAAGGTGTACTTGTGTTTAAGAAAATATTATAATTTTCTTCCGGAACAAAAATATTTCCTTCGTTATACGGAGTTCTACTGTCTAGTATTAGTTTAAATTTTTCTTGTTGTGTAAATCCGCCAAGTTTAAATCCTAACTGATAAGAAATATTGTTTATATCAGTTTTGTAAACTGAATACAAATAGTTAGAATTTCCTCTAAGCATTCCTTGCATATAGTTTACTAGTCCCGACGTATAAACTCTTTGGTCATCTTCTGCAATGTTAGGAAATACTAAATCTTGCAATCTAATTCTTTTGTTAGTTTCAGAGTAAACAAGTTCTCCTGCACTATTTCTTACAGTTCTACTTCTATCAAATGCTAGTCCAAAAACTTTTGTAGGCTGATTTACTAGCCATGCAATAATTAATGCAAATGGATATTCGCTGTTTCTACGCCATGCAGTTTCAACAGGTGCTTGATCACCAAATTTAAACGAATCTCCTGTACGTGTAGAAATTAGTCCCTGTGCAAATCCTGTTTCAGAAGGTGCAACAAGATTGCCATCCACGTCTACAGGAATGTGTTTTTGTAAATTCTTATGTCTATGCTTTATTGAATATCTTGGATTTTCAGGATCTCTAATATATCCGTTTTCTAAATCTTCCCAAAGCACTTTGTTATTTTTAGTGTATGGTGATTCGCCATAAACATCATTAAACCAAGTTGGCTTATTTTGAATACCTAAGCACACCCAAGGTTCTAAATGAGGTCTGTCTGTGCCAAAATACTTTTTGTATATGCCTCTCCAAAAACCTCTTAGAGGTTTGCCTTCTGGATCTGTAGCATGTGCATAGTTATATGTAAATCCATCTAGATTATTAAAAAACGTATGTTGCGAATAATCAATACTACCTGCATTTTCTAACCATTGGTTAAAATCTATAATTAAACTTGGATTAACTTTTTGATCTGTAAATTTAGTTGGATCATTATAAGTATCTTCAAAATCATCAATATTAAAAATACTAGGATCATACTTAATTTTAATATTATTATGGATTCTTTTTTCAAGTTCTAAAATTAATCCATCTCTATAATCGCCATATGTTTTTACAATCGATCCGTCATGTCCTTGAATTACTGTAACTAGTTCAGGATATGCATTAAAGTCTGTTGTATCTTCAACTGCTTCTTTTTTAGTAGCATTTGGCATGAAGAAAATTTTATTAGATCCTTCAAATTCAATTGCTTTTACTGTTCCAGTTCCTGCATTTAAATTATCATACTGTATTGCTTCTGCTTCGCTAGTAAACAAAGGATAGAACCAACCTAGTTTATTTCCTTCGTTCATGTTTTGACTTTTTACGCCATAGAATTTCCAAGGACCTGTAGATTCAGCATCAGTTAAAATAAACGTATCGTCCGAATAAACTTTTGGATAATATGCTGGATATAAACCTAGTTTTGTAGGAGTAGGCGGAATCCAACATCCATCTGTGCTATCGTAATCTCTAATAGTAATTAGATCATCTTCTACAATATCTATGCTTAGTTGTACAAATCCTTCAGTAGTAAAAGTATAATCTTTATCTTTAATTAATAATTCACCGTTTCTATAAACGTAAACAGCTCTGTTGTTTAACTCATCTACGCTATAAGGATTACCAATACTAAAATATTTGTTATCTTCATCTATAACAGTATACTCATATGTAACATAACCTTCGTATGCTAACATATCACTAAAATAAAACGCATCATTTTTTGTTTTTTCAGACATCATACGCTGAATAATTTGACTAACTACTGTTTCTACAGAACCGTCAACTCCTAAATTTTCAGCTGTTTGAATAAAGTTTCTTTTAAACTTAGCATATTCAGTTTTTGCATAGCGAATAGCTCTTGTAATGTCGTATTCTTTTTTAGTTGTATGTAACGAAGCAAATCCAATTAATCCAGAATGTTGTACAAACTTAGTTCCAAACTTACTTAGATTTGGAAGATCTCTTAAATTACTTGTTCCTGGAAACTCTCCTGTCCAAGCATTATTATTTTCAGTAATTGTTTTTACATGATCGTTAATTTGTCCTAGTGTAAATTCTTCAATTCCTTCATTATTAGGATTGTTTTGAAGATTAATAGGAAATTCGTAATAACCGTTATCATTTTTTGGTGCTGTTGAAACTGTCTTAATAACTAATTTCTGATCTTCAGTTATGTCTGTAAGAAATTGAACATATTTTTTAGTAGATCCGTCAATTATATCATATTCGCTAGGTAATACTTTTTTATCGTCAACAAATACACTTACTTGAATATCATTTAATAACGCGGCATTATTATAAACATCAATTTCAAAATTATTAAATTGGATGCTTGTATCATACTGTCTAACAACTGGCTGTACACTTTCTCTGTATGCTTTTACCCATGCACTTCTATAATCAAAATTTTCTCTATTGATGTACTGTTGTAATAATCCTTTACTAACTGATTCAGTAATAACTTGTGTTCCGTCTTGATACTCGAACTCTTGTCCCTCGAAATCAAAGCTAAAGGTAATGTCACCAGTATTTTCGAGTGTTCTATAAACAATAGGAAATCCTAGTTCAACATCATTTGTTCCTGTTCCTACTTTATAAGAAAATATTTTTGTGCCTGTAAATGTTGATGCTTCATAAGAAGAATAACTGTCGCCGTTGTTATCAAAAACATCAAACAAAGGCGGTTGATTGAGTTGGGTTTTTTGCTGTGCTTCTTTCCAACTACTATTAGAATAGTAATAAATTTTACCTTTGTTTTTTAACCCGTTTGTAACAATTACTGTTTCATTATCTAATGGATCAGTATCTTCTGTTTCTCTTAATGCAATTTGACTTTGATTGTTGATTGTAAGAATATCTACTTCGTAAATTTTTCCGTTGACTCTTACATCAGTATCAGCATTAAATAAAATTCTCATTCCTTTTACAATATCAACACCATCAATATTGTAACCTAATTGACCTTCAACATTGCTAAAAACATCTTTAGTAAAATTATCAATCAAATCAACTGCTGTTTTAGACTTAGATCCAAAATTAAATAATTTTAATCCTGCTTCAAATTCAATAATAGGTCTAATTGCTCTGCTTGTTTGATCAACATCAAACGGAATATCTAAAATTTCTGCTGTTGTTTTTAGAACATCTTGATGTACCCATTTGTTATATCTTGTCCATTGATTGCCGTCAACACTTTGTCTGCTAATAACAATATAATCTTTGGTTCCTGCATAACCTAATGCATTATCAAAAGGTTGCTTATCAAAAGGATTTGCATCAAACTCAACATCTCTATCTTCAATATAGTCTGCTTGAATTTTTAGATCGTTTGCATTAATAAGTTGAATACTTTTTCCAACACCTTCAACTACATATTCACCTGTGGCATATTTTTCAGGTAGTACAATACCATCAAACTTTATTTTCATTCCGTTTGATAATTTATGTCCTGAATTTAGTGTATAACTTGTTTTACCAATGATTTCTTCTTCAACATTAATTTCACTGTTTTCTTCAATGTTTTGAATTTTAATTAATCCGCTTGCTTCAATACTGTTACCATTTACATAAAATAAGTAATCAGGAGCATTTAATGGAACTTCAAATGTAACAACACCTTGTTCAACTTCATTTTCAGATAGTCCGTTATTATATAAAAATTCAGTATCAGTAGTATTTTTAGTTCTAATACTAAACGGCATGTTAGGTGCGTCTACATTAAATGTATATGTTTGTCCTCTGTATAGAGTCAGTGTAGGATTGCTGTTTACATTATTTCTATCAAATGCATATGCACTGTTATCTGTATTATCAACAGGAAATACATCATAAGATAAATCTAAATCTCTTGGCTCGCCTAATACAGTAATACTATCAGGACCGTTTGGTAACCAATAGTATTCTCTATAGTTTGTAATCATATCCCAGTTAATGTGTGGATTCCAAGAATAATATTCTTGTTGATTTAATACACTATGATCTGATACGTCTGCTGAACGAATTCTTAAACTGTTAATATAGTCTCTATAATCTGCATAGTGAGATACATTTTCTAAATTATCCTTAATTACTAAAGCAGGCTCTAATTGATAGTCTTGTCTACTTTGAGAAACATCACTAATATAGTTGTCAGTATTTTTAAACGCTTTAGAATTTCTTCTACCAATATATCCGTCTAGTTTTTCAACTACACCTGGACTAATTAACTGATCTAAAGTAGCAGATAGAAATTTTTCGTTAGCAACTGTTCTAAAATACTTTGGTAATAGATCAGAACTTTTACGTTGTTTATTATCGGCCATTAGTAACTAGATCCTCCGTTGCTAGAAGTACTGCCTGTATTTAAATTTGAACTTACAGTATTGCCTGTTGTTGTAGATTGTACACTACTTACAACTGTGCCGCCTGCGGCTTGTATATTGGTTGCTGTAATGCTGTCGATAATTTCAACATTATCAACTGTTGCACCACTAATAAAAATTTCAAAATCTTCTGATTTAATTTCATATAAACTACCAAATACCTGAGATTGTTGTTTTGGAACAATAACAAAGTTGCTAATAGATGGTGCTGTTGCTGTCATAACATATGTTGCTAGTTCTGTAAAACTAAATGTATCGCCAAAGTCCCAGTTATCTAGGCTAAAGAATTCGTTAATTGCGGCAATTACTCGTGTTTTAATTTCGTTATCGTTTACAACTTGATCTGGATTTTTAACAACTTTAAATGTTGCTTGAACATCTGGATCTGCTTTTTCGCCAAACAAAACTTTATAAGACACAGGATGATAAATTACTTCATCACTAATTGATTTAATCTTATTGATATCTTCACTATACAATAGATATAATTCGTCTGAGCTTGGAGGCTTTGGCATAGCACTTACTGCACCTTTTAGATACTGTCTAAATGATCTGTCATATTGTCTTGTAAGCAAATAAGTATCCATTATATTACTTGCCGCAGAGTCAAGTCTTGAATTTTCATCTGCACTGTGAACATACTGGAATTTTAAATTTCCTCTACCTACAAATGCTTGATAGCCACTTTCGATAACTAGTAAACTTCCGCTTATTGCCTTAAAAGTTTTAGTATCTTCAATATAAAAAACTTGTCCGTCATCGTATTGGCTGTATGCACCGATACTTGATTCGTTTGGTACAACTCTAACACTATTTGCATTATCGTATACAAAAATTTCACTGCCTTGATTACTTTGAATCTTTTTCTGGAAAATATATTTTGAACTACTATTAGTTTGAGGTGCAACAAGATTTTCAAAAATATCCGGATCGTCAATAATGCCATCATTATTTTCGTCGTAGAATCCAACTTCAATCTTTTTAGTGTTTACATATCCGTCAATATCAATATATTGATCAGTGATTTCCCAAACAGTGTCTACTGTAAACGGCACTACAGAATCTGGCTGTGTATTAATACTTAAAATTCCAATCTTGTCTTTAATAAGTTTTCCTGTTTTGTTATTAAAAATCTTTTTAGTGTTATCAAAATAAAAATTAACATCTTGATCACTTTCAAAAAGATAACGTAATCCTCTGTAAGTAATTGTATAGGTTTCGCCATTTGTTTCAAATAGTAATAACCAGCTCGAGTCTAGCTCTGCTGAGCTAGTATCGCCTGTTTTACCTAAATTAAACTCACCTAAACTATTCAAGTTTTCTTTAATAATAACACGCCATTCTCTCAAGTTTTGATCGTATCTTAAACCAAAAGTTTTGTAAGCAAAAATTTGATCAACTAGTTGTGTTTTAACATCTGTACTAAGTGTTCTTGTAAGTTTTGGTCTAATTTCTTTAACTATTGCACCTTCTGGCACCTGCTTGTTAAACTTGATAGGTCCATTGCCGCCGGAGTCAACTTCTGTACCATTACCGTTAACACCGATGACTTTAACCCAAAAGTAATCAACAGAGTTAGGATGATCGGCAGATCCACTCATTAGTGTATACTTGTCGCTGTCTACCATAAAGTGCTGACCTGTTGGTGCAACAAATTTAACTAACGCACCCGATTCTACGAATCTTAATGCACCGCCTGTAAACGTGCCGACTTGAAAACGTGTACCGTTTGTATCTTGTAAGTAACCTGTGGATAGGTTTGTATCAGCTGTTGACTGCACAAAACTTGCCTGCAAGTCATCTGTAATAATTCTACTATAATTGTAATGATAAAAACTGTTAATACCTCTAGTAGACAAAAGAGGTTGTATTAGATTTTCAATATTTCCTTCAATGTCAGTTTGGGTTACAAAACTAAACTGATATTTTTTAGTAAAAGAATCTTGATAAATTACACCGTCTTGCGAGTATAAGTTTGTGCTAGAATATTTTGCCGTAGGATCTTTTAAATCAAAGTTTCTACTAATACCACTTGCAATCCTGTTTACAGTTTTTGCTTTAATAATTTCTTGACTAACGTTCAAAGGACCAATTTGATAGTCTTCTGCCGTTATCATTCTGTTTTGTGTATAATAAGTTTGTGGAGCACTGTTTCTAATACTTGTGTTAGACTCGCTAATACTTGCATTATCAACATTATATTTTAAACTTAGAGTAATATTAATAGTTTCGATTTTACCGACCGAACTTACATATTTTATCGATACTACTGTGTTTGAAATATCTGCAGGTCTAATAGTATATTGTCTATTAGCACTCTGTCTATAATAAACTCTAAAACTTCCTTTTGGTAGATTACCAAAAACACCGTCGGCAAAAACTAAATTAATTTTATCATCTTGGCGTGTTTGTACAGCAAAAATATTTCTTTTATTTTTGTTAATACTATTATATGTTACATTTGTACCGATAGTTGAATCAACTTTTGTCCACAAAGCATTTTCAGTACCTATACTGTTTAGCTTATAAAGCCATATATCTGAGTTATTAATGTTTGCTGAATCTATACTAATAATTTGATTTGCACTCGGGGCTGTTACTGTAAAATCACCTGTTTGTAATTGCCCTTGTCTAAAGTGAACAAAGTATCCAGTGTTGCTACTTGCATTACCTTGGCCATCTTCTCTGTATAGGAAACCCAAACTGTTTCCTGGAAGAGGCGGTTCTTCAATAATATTTCCTTCTTTAATTCTACAACTAGTAACTTCAAACTTAGTGCTTTCGCCGTTTACAGTTTTAGAAAAACTATATGTAGGAGTGTTTTGATTAATTGCATTAAACTTATAACTCTGTGTTAATACACCAGCTACTGTATCTGATGTGATAGGTTTTCCTACAATATTGTTTACGGGCAGTGCCGCATTAAGAATCTTACGGAACTGTTCTTCCCAATTTTCGTTACTAGGATCGTTCCATGCAACTGTTTGATCTTTTAAATTAAATCCGTTACTATCATAAATTGTTTCTGTTGTTGATACAGAGTCGATTTTAAGAAATCCGTTTGCGGCTCTGTTACGCTTAGGATTATAAGACAACAGACGAGCAAGTCTTAAAACACTTTCTCTGCGTTCAGCAAGCTCAATATAGTTTTCTCTAGCATTTAGATCAACACGGAAAGCAATATTTTGTCCAAGGAAAGCAATAAGATCAATAAGTGCTAGATATTCACTAGATTCAATGTAGTCGTTAAAATCTTCTGGATAGTTTTGGCGGAGATATCCAACCATTGTTCGTCTTAAATTATCAAAATCATAAGACTTAAAGTCAGCATTTTTAAAGGATTGATAAATGCGTTTCCAATCCTCTGCTATAAGTAATCTATTTTGTCTGTCCGTTGTTGGCATTGCTTTTCCTCTTACATGTTATTTATTTGATTTAGAAAAGTGCGTATTTAATTTATTCTATTTCGCTCATCAAAATCTAACGTAAGTCGTTCACTTATGTTGTAAGGCAAGTAAGTAAGAGTACACTCGATTTGTATGCCGTAATCAAACGTATCTACAACAATGTTGCTTGCGGATACCCTAGGATCATAATTAACAATAGTTGTTACGTTTTCTGCAATCGCTTCTTTTAGTGTTTCTGTAAGAGGTTCAAAAAGTGCGTCCCAAATAATACACCCAAACTCTGGATTTTCTAGTTTTTCGCCTTGTCTAATATTAAAATGATTCAGCAGATCTTGTTTAATTAAACCAATATCATACAACACAAAAGAGTCATTGTTAGGATTAACAGTGCTAGTACCTCTATAGGCTTTTGATCCAGGAACAGCCTTTGGAGCTTCTGGACTTTTTACTGTAATATTCTTATAAATTGGTTTTTCTGCACTCATATCAATATTTATCCACCTATAGAAACGTCAGAGGAGCCTGTGGCTACGTCACCGCAAGTTGCTTGATCTCCTGCAACACAAATTAATTTTCCAAATAACTTTACTGTGGTATTAATAGATGCAACCATTGTTGGCGATGCATGTTCTCCTGGACCGTGTCCTTCAACAGCATCTCCATCTAATATAACTAGTTCGTTGTTTATTCTCACAGTGGTTTGACTAGGAATCAAATCTCCACCTGCTGTGTCGTTATCTCTACATACTCCTGGCATTATGTTGTTGTATCCGTTGAAGCGGCTTCTGCACCAGGGAGAGGTACATCAGCACTTTCTGGTAAGGCCCAATTTCGTTTAATACTTCTTACGTATAAACCTTTGTCTGGTCTTGGATCATCCCACCAATAACCACTAACTTTCACGTTGTTTCCTTGATTTCCTCCGTGAACATTAATTTTTCCGTTACTAGCAATGCTGTCAGCAAATCCAATGTGGCCGCCATCCCTGTCTTTTGCTTTAAAAATTACAACATCATATTTTCTTATTTGAGAGTAATCTCCGCTACGCCATCCTGGTACTTCAGCACCCCAGTCGTACCATAACTGACTGCCCATTGTCTGCTTACTTTCAATTCCTGCTTCTTCTAAAGCCCAACTTACAAATGCACTACACCAGTATTGAGGGGGACCACAATTATCACATGTATATGATTGCCTAGCGACTTCATAACATTGTAGAATTCTTGGGTTTCCCGGATTTCCTTTTTCTGTCCAATCTTGCGTTAGCGTATTTTGTAGTATTGCAACAAGTCTTTCATAGCCTGGATTTTGTGGTACAGGTCCTGGATCAATATCCGGATATGTGTTAGATGGCCTTGAGTTGCTTGTATACCCGTTACCAGCAATAGCAGGATTAGAAGGATAGTCTCCTTCTAAGTCATAATAATCTAAACGTCCTATATCAGGATTTTGTCTAAAAAATTCTTCTGCTTGATTCAGTGATTGTGGGCTAGTTGCAATTGGTGATGGAATGAATACTTGTCCCATTTTTAATCTCCGCTTCCGTCGTCTGGTCTACTAGTTGGCTCCGGGTCTGGTTCTCTAATCCAGTCTGGATCAAACTCGCCGTTGGGTAATTTTTTAGCTTCAAAGAAGCCTAAGTCTTTTGATCTTGAAAGATTATAACCTGTATCTGTTCCAGCAATAGCAAATCTCATATTACCCAAAACATCAGGTTTACCAAAGTCTTTATATCTATCTTTAAGATAAGCGGCAGCAACTGAACAACTTGCATCTACATCTGTTAACAAAATAGTTGGATCATCGATAATTTTAACACCCTGTGGATTAAATTCAGGATCGTCTCTATCTTCATTAACAAGACCTTCATCTATAAGTCCTGCATCTTTACCATACTTTTGGTGGTTTCCTCTTCCAGTTAATTGGATTAATCCTCGACCAACAAATTTAGCACCTTCGCCTGTGAAAATGTTTCCTAGATCTCTTCCTGTAGGACCGTGTGGACCGTACACTAGTTCAAAGAATGTATTGTAATCTTGTTTAGCAGATTCTATTTCTGCATCGCTGACGTCTCTTGCTTGCCTAAAGATATCTCTAATTCTTGATACCGAAGTTCCTCCATAACCTCTTTCCTGTGTAAGGGTTAATCCGCTTTCGCTTTCTGCACAAGCAATAGCCGCATATATTTGTTCTTCGTTAAATCCTGCAATACTTCTTAGTTTACTTGCAAAAATTCTACTGAATGCTTGTTTTTCTAATCTTACTGGTTCTGTATCTGGCGGAATATCTGCTACAAAATCACCAACTCCAGACCCACTAAATGATCTGCTTCCGGTTCCATCGTTAAGGCTGTTAGGTTGCATGCCAGAACGAACTGCCATCCCTGCTGGGCCTCTAGCAAATGTGTCAGGAGTGCTAGGAGCAAATACGTCTGTGCTGGGACCGCCTGCTCTGGTTTTATCTGGTGTAAATTTAGTTGGATCTAAGTTTTCATGACTGGGCCAAGGCTCGTGTCTTGGAATTCGTTGTGGTGCTAATGCCGCGTCAGGAGGTGTAGGAACCGAAGGACTTGGTGCTGCCGGTAACGAAGCATCAGTCGGTAGTGGAGGTTCTGCCCCTTGAATATCAATGTTAGCATCAGACTTCATAATAATATCACCTGTTGCTTTTACACCAAACACATTTCCAGATTGTATCTTAGTTGCTAATCCGCTTTTAACATGTAGTTCAGCGTCTGCCTTAATTTTAGTTGTGCCTAAACTCCAGGACTCAATATTGCCGTCACTTGTAGTTTTTACGCTGTTATGACCTTCTAGTCCAAGATTGCTAACACTACCAATGCTCATGTCATTACCACTTACAAGTGTGCCTTTTTCGCTAATAGTTAAACTACCGTTTGCACCTGCATACAAAGAAAAGTCTGCACCTGCTGTAATATCAAAATTATCGCCAGTGTTTACAGCAAAAGTTGTCCCTGCTGTAAAACTGTGTTTATCTGCAGATGAACTACGCAACTCTTGCGAAACCATATTAATGTTTTGTCCAGCATTTAAATTAATATCTCTGTTTGCATGAAAGTTAAAATCTTGATCGCTGTGAATGCTTACGCTATCTTGTGCAAAAATATCAATTTTACCATTGCTTGACAACTCTATCCAAGCAGTTCCTCTGCCATTAGCAATATAAATTAAATCTTCTGTATTGTGCATCAAAATTTGATGCCCTGTTCTTGTTCTAATGCGTGTTAGCTCGTTTGCAGGAAGTGTTGGATCGCCTCCTTCTTCTCCAGCTTCTATGTTTACGTACTCTTGAGGACTATTGCTTGCTTTACCTTTTCTAAGCAACCTTGAGTCGCCATCATCCATAACAAAACTAGATCCGCCTAGCCTGCTTCTAAACTGTTCAATAGCATCTGTAGAAGGACCGTAAGATCCTCGCGGAGCACCAGGGCGTTTATCTAACGGGCCCGGAGTTGAAATACCAAATACTGCACTTGGAACTTCACGTCTTGCACTTGAAGTTGTAATGCCTCTAATTTCATCTTCTACTAGTCCTTGCTCTTGTAACTGATTTACTCTATCAAGATCTATAGGCTTTGGAAAATTTGTGGGTTGAGCAGATCCTGTAAATTCGATTGTCTTATTATATTCACCAACTGGAAGTTTTTTACCTTGATATTGTATAGGCGTATTTTCTTCAAGGGTCGATGTAGCCGCATTGCCAGGAACCATAAAATTCATGTATTCATCTTGTACACATCCAATCCAATAACACATATTAGATTGGCCTTCAACAAAGATAACCATTACTGTAGTTCCAGGATCAGGCGGAACTGCCCACATGCCGTAACTTTGTTGTGTGTATCTAAAGCTAGGGTTTGCATTATTACTCTCAACACTCGTAACACCATAAAAAGGACTTAGATATCTTGCAGTAATTGTTTGACCTTCTTCTCCTTGATTCGGAGATGTACGTGTTCTTGGCATTAATTGTACTTTTAAATCACCAGAATATTTTGGATCAATATGACTTATTACTTTTGCTAAAAAAGGTCCTGCACTTGTTCTTGATAATGCTGTATCAACTTGGTTTTGCGGTGTTCGTTTATCAATTGCCATTAAGAAACTCCTCCAGCAATATTAGGGTCTATTCTATTAGGGTCTGCTATAATAGGAGTAGTAGTTCCCGGAGGATCAACCGGTGTTCCTCCTAATTCGCCCTGCGGATCAGTGCCGGATCCGTTATTGTTACCAGGGCCGTTTGGTTCAGGGCCGCCAGTTGCACCAGTTATTCCTGCTTCATCATAGGTGCCAGATGTTTGTACTGCTAGATCTGTTGCCCTAGTATTATTTGTTATTCTATTAGATTCTTCTTCCCAAATTGTATACATTTCATTATAGCCGTTACTTTGAAGCCAATTTCGTACTGCATTAGTTCCGCCGAATCGAGCCGCTTGGTTATTCAATCTTTCCACTATCCAATAGTTCATATCTTCTGTTATTGTACCTTCTTGTACGCCTGTATTATAAGCATCTTGAAGTTCTAAGAATTCAGCTTCGATTGCATCATTGTCTGCAAACATACTAATATTAGTAGAAGGAGTTAAAGTTTGTCTAGGTCTTCTAAGTAATTTTAGATCTTGGGTAAACGCACCTCTACTAAAATTACTTGTTACTTCATTAACCTGGTACAACCCACTAAAATCTTTAACGTCAGAAAAGTCGCTCGCAAAAGTCATTAAACCATCACCAGGATCATAGTCAATAGGAGTCCTAAAGTTAAACAATATATCAACTTGGCCGCTTTCATAGTCCATTGTAAGATCTTCAGTCATGTTCATATAAGGCGTACTTCTTGCATGATAGTTTCCCATTCCGCTATCCATTAAGTAATAAGGATCTCCTAAAATTTTAATATCCATATCAACCAAGTCAACATCAGAATTAATTAAGTTATCCTGGAAGGTTCTAGCTAGAATTAATTTATCATTTTCAGTCATTGCACCGCCAACAAGATTTGGAAGAGATCTAGAACCATCTGGCCTTGTTTGAGTCATTGATCCAAAAGTGTTATCTGGATTGGATACACTTTGCGTAATGTTGTCTGATGCTCCGGCTTCATTAGTTGTTCCTTCACTTTGTTGTGTTCTTGAATTGGTTCCAAAGTCAGGTTCTAAATTGTTAAAAAATTGATTATTAAAATTAATCTGAAAATCTAATACGTCTATGTTTTCGCCTGTGTAAATGTAATTGTATTTTCTAGCCGCTTGTTCACGTAACTTATTATAGCTTCTATGACCCCTTGACGGAGAACTAAAAACACTTTCGTGAACCATATAAGGAAGAACTCTATAAACATAAACCCGTGGCGGACGGCCGAACTGCATCTCATGACGTTCGTTTTAATATTATAAACCATTGCATCTATTCTAAACCACTGAATCATGCCATTTTCATCTGGTTTATTTTTATTTGTGTTAGAATTTTCACCGTATTCTGTAAGCAATACTAATTCTTCTAAAATTCGTTGTATTGGTGTGCCAGCACGGAATGTTATGGTGCGTTTTGTGGGGTCAAGTGTTAACCCATCTCTGCTATACAGTCCTGTTTCTGAATCATAATTTAGAAGATTTTGCCCCCAAGGAAGATTGCCTCCAGCAAGGGCATCTGTAATAGCCAATGGTGAATTTCCAATATCATTTACATTTAAATCATTTTCGTTAAATCTTTTAATATCTTCAGAAATGTTGCTTCTTAGGAATGTAAATCCTCGTTGATTTTGTAGATACTGATAAAATGCAGTTTCACTTTCAACAAATTGTCCAGTAAGTAATGATTCTTTTGCCGCTTCGGTATCAACTTGTCTCCTTACAAATGAAGGCTGAGCACCAGTGCCTACTTCGTCGTAGCCAGCTGATGATGCAACTGTAAATGTTGCTCCGTTGCTAGTATCTGAGCTAGTAAACTGCATACGAGCACTTGACGGATCTTTAGGAGTGATAAAAATATAATCGTCTACTTGAGGACTATCACGACCAGTAACACCTTTTAATAGGTGTGTATTCAAAACTGATGCTAAACTTTGAACACCAGTTTGTACTATTTCATTAAATGTTTGTCCAGTAATTGTAACGTCTGTAGGTAGTGCTTGAACACTATCTCTAAAGGCATTATTGTGATACGGAGTACCTATTACTTTATACGTGCTTCCTCCTGCTTGAACATTAAATTCACCAAAGCTCCAAGTAAAAGGTATAATTCTAGTCATTTCAGGCAAACGGACCGATTTACCAGTGTGGTCCCATCCTGTAAATTCTATCATAATATAAAATGGTGCTTCTATATAATTCCTATGTCCTGCTTCATAAGATGCTATTTGTAATGCTTGTAAAAAAGTACCCATACTATAGGGTTCCATAACTGTAAATTCTATATGTGTAGCATTTGTAGATCTTGTACGAGGATTTGCACCAATTAAAGAGTGTATCTGTAAATCATCCATAAAGAATTCAGTTTTTGCTCCACCAGTTTCAAAACCTGTAGTAGTTTTTGATTTTCCTGCTCCGCCCGTAGTTCTTAAAATAACGTTACGTGCTCCAACACTTCTGTATGTTGCGTCAGGCCTGTTTAACTCGTCATTAGACAAACAACCCATTGTAAAAATGTAATTAAAATGAGTATATCCATTTAAAGGATTTTTTTGCTTTGTCATTTCAGAAGCTATTGCTCCTAAGTCTTCTCTTCGAGCGGAACCTAAATCAAATCCTGGGAACATTTGTCCTAAATTTAGATTTCCAGCAAGTTCATCAAAGACTCCTTGTATTCCTTTAGTGATATCTCCAGTTAGTGCAGAACCTACAGCGGCGACTGCATCTCCTACTTGTTCTTTAATATCATTTAAAATATCAATATTATTAGAGGCTAAAGAAGTTCCTTGCAGTGCTTCTTGCACTTCTAAAAATTGTGCTTGGGCTTGTTCTGCAAACTGCGGAAGTTCATCACGCAAATCCGAAGCCGCTTGGGATAACGATCCCGACATGTCAGATAAAGCACCATCAAGCGATGCTGAGCCTTGTCTGATTAGTCCATCTGCTGTCCTAACTGCTTCTGAAACGTTTTCTTCTAGTTGGTTAGCTAGTTGCTGAGGAGATAAATTTCTCATACTAGCCTCCTTGTAATGCTTGCTTGATTCTTTTTCCTTGTGGCAAATAAATCTTTGTGCCCGCAACAAAATCATATATAGGATCGCCTAATACATTCATGTTGCGTTGAATGAATACCCACCATAATTTTGAATCTTGGTATAAGTCGTATGCTAAAAGGTCGGGTCTGTTTTCATATTGAGGTTCTATTTCGTACAAGATATCATCTGCTTCTGCAGGTACAGGTCGAATATCAAGACGATCGAGATAAAATCCACGATTTTTTGTTTTATAGTATGGACTACTTGCTCCGTACGCCATTAAATATAACCTCTTCCGTTAAGAATTAAATCACCATTAACAAAATCATTCATGTTAAATGCTTCTTGTTGTGATCTACTATAAATTGGAACACAAGTAACTGCAAACTGACTTTCTACTGGGGCATATGCTACTCCGCCGCCTGTTTCAACTCCACCGTTAATATTAGGTGATCCTAATCCTGTTGCAATGTAGTCAACTTCAGCACCCATATCAAGCGAGAATGTTTGTATAATTACCGGAACAGACTTAAACACATAGTCACCATATCCATTTAATCTAACAACCGGTGGCGGATTACCTTGGTTTTCACTGCCTTGTCCGTAATACATTTTTGTTACACTTCTTAAGTAGTGTAAACATGCTACCCAATATCTTGCTTCGAGTGCGTTCTGCACATGGAAATTGCCGGTAAGCATAATACTGTCAACTTTGCTTCCTTCGTAGCTGAAAAAAGGATAATTAGTATGTACAGGTTGCATCGCATTGTAATCAGCACTATGTTGAAAGACAACAGATGGTGTATAAGGAAAAGTAAAACCGCCTGTAGTAACTAAGGGAGCCAGTAAAGGACTTGATTCATACAGCATATCGTTTGGTAAACTAAGTTTTACACGCCAGTCAAAGCCGCTAGATTTAGCAAACTGTGCCGAAGATGTGTCAATTGCTGAAAAGGGATTTGCACCCCTTGAAATATTTTTTGAACGTATTTTAGATAGGAAACCTTGAGCACCGCCAATGAAGTCGCCAATGCCACTACCGCCTGCAAAATCACTAACTGCATCGAATGCATCGTTAATTCCGCCGAATGCACTAGTAACATCTCGTTGGACATTGCTGGCAATGTTTTCTACATCACTTGCTACGTTTTTGAAAAATGCACCTATACTCATAGTCTCTCCTTATACATTATTTAGTTGACAAAGTTATCTACATAGTTTATAATAGAACTATGTTAACCGGAGAATATAATTTGAAAAGAGTAAACTACTTAAACAACAGAGATATACTAAAGCAGATACACAAATCAAAAAACACATTTTGTAGTTATGTTGATCCTGAGTATAATCAATACGACATTATCTTAGACGATGTTGAAAAAATTAACATTCGTACTATTGCAGAAGCAAAAAGAAACAAAGCAAAGCGTCTTAGTACCGCAGACTACGAAGCACGTAAAGAAGCAGGCGAAAAAGTAAAACAAGCAGATTGTGCCATTCCTTATACAAAGATTACAAAAGAAGAACTAATCTTTCGTGTAATGACATTTGATCACATTCCAGACGAACCAGGCAGAAAGAAAACACCAAAGACAGTAGCAGACACTAAAGTAAAACTAAATTTTCCTCCATTTCAACATTTTAAATTCAACGACGAAGGCGAACTTATCTGCGTAGGTAAAAGTCACTGGGAAGGTGGCATGGAGAACGGAAGTTTTAATAAAAAACACGGAAAGGCTACAAACGAACTTGCTCGTATGTGGATGAAACTTTGTGATCGTTATGCTACCCGAGGCAACGTTCGTGGTTACACCTACAACGACGAAATGCGTGGACAGGCTATTTTACAACTTGCACAAATTGGTTTACAATTTGACGAGTCTAAAAGTCAAAACCCATTTGCATATTACACAGCGGCGGTTACAAATAGTTTTGTAAGAGTCATTAATATTGAAAAACGCAATCAAAACATTAGAGACGATATCCTTGAAATGAACGACATGAATCCTAGTTATACAAGACAAGCACAAGGCGAGTGGGAAGCCAGTGTAAAACGCAACGAAGAAGCTAAGATGAGTGTTTGGAAAGAAAAAGGTTGACATCTATAGTATTCATATGTATAATGAATAACATCTAATAGTGGAGATACAATTTGTTTAAGAAAGCGGCGGTCTTTACCGATATTCATTTTGGTTTAAAAGGCAATAGCAAAATACACAACGACGACTGTGAAGAATTCGTAGACTGGTTTATTGAACAAGCCCAAGAACGTGGCTGTGAAACAGCCATTTTTTGCGGCGATTGGCATCATAATCGTAACAGTCTTAACCTAACAACCATGGATGCTACTATTCGTAGTTTAGAAAAACTAGGTAAAGCATTTGACAAGTTCTATATGTTTGTAGGCAATCACGACTTGTACTACAAAGACAAGCGTGATGTAAGCTCTACTATTTTTGGTAAGCATATTGACGGTGTTACTTTTGTTGACGAAATCTACGAAGAAGATGATGTAGCACTTGTTCCGTGGCTTGTTGGCGACGAGTGGAAACAAATAGAAAACATTAAAGCCAAATACATGTTTGGACACTTTGAACTTCCTAGTTTCTACATGAACGCAATGGTGCAAATGCCAGACCACGGCGACTTGCGTCCACAACACTTTGTAAATCAAGACTATGTGTTCTCAGGACATTTCCACAAACGTCAGGTACAAGGCAAGATTCATTACATTGGAAATGCGTTTCCACACAACTATGCAGATGCGTGGGATGACGAACGCGGTATGATGATCCTTGACAAAGAAAACGGTAAAGAGCCAGAATATATTAACTGGTGGAATTGTCCTAAGTATCGCACAACTAAACTAAGCAAACTGCTAGATCCAGATGCAGACATTATTAAACCTAAAATGTATCTGCGTGTTACATTAGATTTGCCTATCTCATATGAAGAAGCACAGTTTATCAAAGAAACATATATTAATAAACACGGTTGTCGAGAAATTACACTTATTCCACAAAAACAAATCGAAGAAATTTCAACAGAACTTGACATTGAACATTTTGAAAGTGTAGATCAAATTGTTTCAAACGAAATTACTGCTATTGATAGCGATAACTTTAACAAAAAAATGCTACTAGACATATACAACGAGCTATAAATGATTAGAATCAAGGATTTAACTGTAAAGAATTTTATGAGTGTGGGCAACCAAACCCAGGCTGTAGACTTTAACAAAGAACAACTAACGTTAGTACTTGGCGAAAACTTAGATCAAGGAGGTGACGATTCTGGCAGTCGTAACGGTACAGGTAAAACAACCATTATTAATGCGTTGAGCTATGCCCTGTATGGCCAAGCACTAACTAATATCAAGCGAAACAACCTTATCAACAAAACGAATTCAAAAGGTATGGTTGTCTCGCTTGATTTTGAAAAAGATGGAACAGAATATAAAGTTGAGAGAGGACGAAGTCCTACATTTTTAAAATTTTATATCAACAATCAAGAACAAGAATTAACAGACGAGTCGCAAGGCGACAGTCGAAAAACACAAGAATTTATCAATGACTTACTTGGTATGAGTCATGACATGTTTAAGCACATTGTTGCCTTAAACACATACACAGAACCTTTCTTGAGTATGCGTACTAATGACCAACGTGCTATTATTGAACAGTTATTAGGTATTACTATTCTATCTGAAAAGGCAGAAAGTCTTAAAGAAAAAGTTCGCACTACTAAAGAAGCAATTACACAAGAAACACTAAAGATTGAAGCAATACAAACTGCTAATAGTAAAATTGAAACTACTATTGAAAGTTTAAAAAACAATCAAAGAGCATGGACTGCTAAAAAACGTGCTGACATCGAAAAACTACAAAAATCAATTGACGAATTAGAACATTTAGACATTGACGAAGAACTAGAAGCACACGAAAAATTAGCAAACTGGACTGAATTAAACACAGCAATTACGGCTCTTAATAAAGAAAAAAGCACACTTGAGAGTGCATTACTACGTGCCACTAAATCTGTTGAAAAGGCAGAAAAAGACATCGCAAATCTTGACGATGCAGTATGTTATACTTGCGGACAAGCATTACATGCTGACAAAAAAACAGAAATTGAGTCAAGAAAAGCAAAAGAACTAAACGATGCATTAGCGTATCAAACAGAAGTTGGTGGAAAACTAGAAGAAGTATTAAAAGGACTAGAAAGCATTGGTGATATTAACGGTCGCCCTAATACGTTTTATGAAACTGCGAAAGAAGCATACGAGCATAGAAACAACGTAGATAACTTAAAGCAAACGCTAATAAGTAAAGAGTCGGAAGAAGATCCATATCAAGCACAAATTAACGAACTGTCTACAACTGCTATCCAAGAAATTGATTGGAGTAGCGTTAATGATCTTACCACTTATAAAGAACACCAAGAATTTTTGTTAAAACTTTTAACTAACAAAGATTCATTTATTCGTAAAAAGATTATTGATCAGAACTTAGCATACTTGAATAATAGGCTAACGTATTATCTTGATAAATTAGGATTGCCACATCAAGTAGAATTTCAAAACGATCTAAACGTACAAATCACACAACTAGGACAAGACTTAGATTTTGATAACTTGTCACGTGGAGAACGCAACAGACTTATCTTAGGGTTGAGTTTTGCATTCCGCGATGTTTGGGAATCGTTATATCAAAATGTAAACTTGTTGTTTATTGACGAGTTAATTGATTCAGGCATGGATACTGCTGGTGTTGAAAATGCTCTTGCAGTAATTAAGAAGATGGGTAGAGAACGTGAAAAGAACGTATACCTAATTTCACACAAAGACGAATTAGTCGGTCGTGTAAATCATGTTATGAAAGTTATTAAGGAAAACGGATTCACGTCATATGAAAATGACATTGAAATAGTAGAATGATTGAAGATGATATTCATGACAAATTAACAAAGGCATACCTATCATATTTTAAGGCAAACGAAAAGTTTGAATCTAGAAATAGTGTTCGTACGCATAGAGAAGCAAGAAAATGGTTGCGTGAAATACGCACCCTTGCTAAAATGCGTATGGACGAGATTCATATAAAGCACAATTCCAAAAAAGAAGGCAACGAAAACTAGGCACGGTAAGTAAGTTCATGCAGTGGACTTATGAAGGCAAACCAATTGATGTTATACCAGACGAATACGAAGGCTTTGTTTATCTCATAACCAATCTAAAGACTGGGCAAAAGTA
>Ga0255777_10000298_pt1 | contig 46525 bp, 33 predicted proteins | sample 101ome_15_FD_179975 | JGI IMG/M metagenome (GOLD analysis project Ga0255777, IMG submission 179975) | Coastal salt marsh microbial communities from the Groves Creek Marsh, Skidaway Island, Georgia - 101402AT metaG (version 2) | ecosystem: Environmental > Aquatic > Marine > Intertidal zone >... | reverse complement strand
GACTAGCTTAACAACTGTTACATTAACAAATATAAATTGGTCTAGTAAAAGTGTACCACAAGGCACAGATGATGCTATAGACATAGCTACCTTAAGTTTAGAAGCTCCAATTTACATAAATCCTCCGGCTAAAGTAAAACGTTTAGGAGTTATCACAAATATTATTACAAGTATATTTGCAGATGATACCGGTACTATAGCTGCAGGAATGACTAGACCCGAAATAAATCAGTATAATGATATAGATAATTTGTCTTACGAATCCCGAGAAATTTTAAAATCAGACGGCAATGGGAATATTATAACAGAAACAGATCCTGAAATAAGTAAAGTAGGAAATGCAGATTTATCTTTTGGTACAAATTATCAAGACTCGTCGGTGATAATTTTTGATAACACAGCACAGTTATATAGAAGTAACGGATTAGAAGACGCAGAATGGGAGTCTTATATTAATGCACTACCTTTCCAATTTAAAGATTATGTTACTACAATTAAATTACGGAGGGCAGACACCGGCTATGAAATCTCAGGTACTGTTAGTTTAAGTTCTACAGATCCAAGATTCTTAGATGTTAATTTTGATACAGATAGCGCTCCTAGTGATACTTTACTAGAAGGACCTAATGGTGTTAGGGGTAATGTTGATTATGTAGTAAATCCGCTAACATTTAATCCGTTACCTAAATTATCAGAAAATCCACGAATTTTAATACTTGAACCCATTAAAGCAACTGCTAGCGAAGACGGACCCGATGCGTGGAAAAGCAGTAGCGGAGATGATACACTTAATGCAGCCGCTGGTGATATAATAGAGTGGTCAGGAACTGAATGGGTTGTAGTATTTGATTCTACAACTGCATCATTAGACAGCACATTGATTTATACAACAAATCTCAATACACAAATTCAGTATAAATTTGATCCTGATTCCGGTGAATGGTTTAAATCTTTTGACGGTATTTATCCTCCAGGAACATGGCGATTAGACTACAATTAATTATATATAGTGTATGAGTAATATTAAATGCAGTGGTGCACTCATCTATTCAATAGCTACACAAAGATTTTTATTTTTATTTAGAAAACAAAGTAAAAATTCTAATGTATGGGGATTAGTTGGTGGTACAAATGAATTTCTAGAGTCGCCTGGCAAGGCACTTTATCGTGAAATACAAGAAGAAATAGGATCTATAGAAATATTAAAAACATTTCCATTAGAAACATTTAAAAGCAAAGATAAAAAATTTAACTATTTCACCTACCTATGCACAGTTGAAAATGAATTTATACCAAAATTAAATAATGAACATTCTGGATATGCTTGGGCAAGTTACAATGATTGGCCGCAACCTTTACACCAAGGTGTTATCAAGACGCTGCGTAGTAAAATAATAAAAAATAAAATAGAAACTATATTTACAATTTTACATTAAACGTCTATATAATCTAAAATTTTAGATTTTACAATATTATTTTCTTCTAACCATTGTACAGCTAATGTTTTAACTTTTTGATCGTTAGATTCTCTAAAAAAACTACTATCACTTAAATGATCTAAATGGTCAAACAGTTGTTTTACAGCATCTCTGTCTGTTAGTCCACTTTCTTTTATATTATGCAATATGTTCAAAACAAATACGTTACCTTCTGTTGATTGCATACCGAACGACATAATTACCTCTTATTTGTCAAAATTATGAATTGCTACTACTGGCAATGCCGGCGGTGGTGAACTAAAAAGTAAATAGTAACCCGTAGGCCTAGCAGTTCCGGTGCCTGTTCCTGCTCCGGTGGCAGTAAAAACTGTGCCGAGATTGCTATCAGCTGCGCCAATTAGTGTAAAATCTGTTGTACCAGTTGCAGTTATTATATATTCAGTACTTACTACAAATGCACCAGCAGTTACTTCCTGACCAGTGCCTACACTTGTTGGGTTTTGAACCATAGTATAATTTGTAGGGGTAAGCTGTATTACATTATCTGCAAACACTAGAACATTTTGAGCTGCTAATGGTGCTTGATAATCTGTATCACCACTATCTAAAGGTCCAAACAATGTTATTACTGCATCTCCGTTACCAAAATTTTGTTGTACAATTGTAGTAGGTTCTTTAAAACGCATCTTGCGTAAAGATCCGTTTTGATAACATTCAAATTCATTTGTATCAGTGTTATATCTTATGTGACCTTCTGTATAACTAGTAGTAGCATCTGCTGTAGTACCTTTAGGAACAAGCATCATATCTGTGCTATCTAAGACTATTTGGCCATTTACATCGTAAATTATACCTTTGCCTTCTACCGCATCTTGATTTGTAGTTTGACGTTTTAAAAATCTCATTATGCCACCATGTAACTAATTGTTGCAGACAAGCTAGTACTAGAATTGTTAAAAGATACCACGTCAGTTTCTTCTAAAATTATTCGGCTCATATCCCAAACAAAAGTGTCAGCTGCATCTACAGTTATAGTGTTAGCAACTCGATTTTCGTTATCTATTGCTTCACCTGCTGGTCTAAAATGTAAATCAAAAGTTTGTGCAGACCCAGAATTATTACATACAACTATGTTTAACACTGCATACTTAGTGCTTGCTGGCACTGTTAATATATCTGTTGATCCTGCTGCTAATGTTGCATTTGCAATTGCCATTTCTTAATCCTTAAAATAACATTGAATATAACAATGCTTTGTTTTTACTTATCAATTCGTCGTTAGTGCTAGATTCGTTTATATAATATAATCCAGTGCCACCGGCAGATTCAGAATCACTGTATAACTTTACACCCTCAATAGGCGGTGCAGCATTAGGCAATGTTGCATCTTCTGCTTGAAACGGAAATGAAGTGATTATAAGTGCATCATCTATACGCACGCTTCCGGCACCACTTGCACTTAATACTAAATCTTGATTTGTACTATCGTCATTTAGTGTTGTAATTTGATTATCTTGAATTTTTATATTATATAATTCTGATCTGTTGCTAAAAATATTTCCTATTACTGTACCATCAACTGTAAAGACAACTTTACTTTCAACAGCGTTAGTATCAAAATCTGATGCAGTTACACTAGTGTCAGCATCACTTATACCTGAAGATGACGATCCTGATAATCTAAAAGTTATAATATCGTTTACAGCTTTTGCATTTGTCAAAGCATCGTCATTCAAAATATAAGTTTCTGATTGAGCTGTTGAGCCGCCAGGATCTACAATTACACCGCCCGTATATGTATAAACATTTTCTTCGTAATTCGATTCACCAGACACGTCTATTACACTGTTTGGCGTTGTAATATATAATGCACTATCTGAATTAATACTAGATAATGATAAAGGAACAAAGTTTCCACTATTGTCAACAAAAGTAAAAGCACCAGTGCTAGACACACCGCTAAAGTAATATGCAGAGTTTTCGTCGAATAGTATACTTACTGATCCGGATGTGCCTCTATCTATTTGAACACCAGCTGTTCCTAAGGTTACTCCGGCGCCACTTTCGCCATTATTTAATATGATAGTATTATCTGTTATCGTAACGTCAGTTGATTCTACAGTAGTAGTAGTTCCAAGTACTTGTAAATTTCCTTTTACTATAGTAGTGCCCTGTATAACTCCGCTATCTCCAGACGTGTCGAGAGTAATAGAGCCATTTGCATCACTATCAACTATGATTTTATAATCATCGTTTACAACCCGTACTACTTTTGACATTTACTTTCCTTATACTTTAATAAAAAATGTAGATTTATAAATTTGTGCTAAGACAGCACCGAAAGGTATTGCCTTAGCACTTTTTATTCAGCTACCTTTAAGCAGTTTCTACAAAGTCGGTATCATCACCAGTTGTTAAGGTGTTATCGTCATCGTCACCAGCTTCCTCAACTTGTGCTGCACCGTCTACAACAGATGTGCTAAAGTTCCATGCTACTGACTGCCCGTCGTAAGCATTTGATCCTGCTGAACCTGCCGGTGCTACTAAAGTTGCTTTACGGCCAGCAATTTTTCTTGCTAAATATGTCTCAGCATCATCCATTTTAAATGAAATGGACATTTCGCCAGCTGATAAGTTTGCCGGCACATCGTCCCATACTAAAGTACATGTATATTCAGTATCGCTTGCTCCAATAGGAGCAACTACAAACTTTTTGCTGCCTCTTTGTTTTACAATATGACCTTCAACGACACTACTACCGTCGTGAAAGTTTACTTTGATTTCGTTACCTGCTGCTGTAGGTTCTCCGAAAAATCTTTTGTTAAGTGGACGTCCCATTGTTTTCTCCTTGTTGACGTTCTAGGTCTACGCAGTGGGTACTGCATAAGTCCTCATCTAGAGGTTCTCTCTATGACAATAGTATTTATCAACATAAGAGGAAAGGTATACTAGTCTAGTATACCTTTCAATCAAAGCTTCGGTGACACGTTGCTCGAACAAGAGAGTTATCATCGACTTTAAAATATGATAGGCTGGACTAAGGATTACCAGCAATCGCCTTTGTAGATCCTGTCTATAAAGCGAAGCCTAGCATCGAACAGTTACTTTCGAAATACGCATCTTCATGTCTCCATGCTCATGCGCTGCCACTACAGCTACTAGCCAAGTTACTGCCTCTACTCAACAGCATTTCCTTGCACTATCTAACTAGGACCGTCGTCTTCGTTATGTTTATATAATAGCATCGTATAAAAAAAAGTCAACCAAAAAAAGTCAAAAAAATAGGGCCCGTAGGCCCTATTTTATAATAAAAACTAAACTTAGCTAAAGGAAACGTTACCGTTATTGATAGCAACTTTAGCTAGATAGTCTGCTGCGTTACCTAGTGACGAAGCAGTATTGTTAAGCTCAACATAACCATAACGTGTTAGGAAGCTTACTACTGGTTCGAAGGTAGCAGGATCTAGTACCACACCACTTGACATTAGTGGAACATATGGACAGTAGAATGCTGCTGCATCAGACTCTGAGGTTCCTTTGTAACCAACTAGTACTGCTGCACTATCAGCTGCATAAGTGTTTACATAAACCTTCATAGCGTTGTTAAGAGTACCAACCATCTTTGTGTTAGTTGGTGCTTCGAAAGTACCTTCTGTAGTACGTGCAAATGCAGAAGTTGTAGCAGACTGAAGAATTGTAAGTGCTAATGGACTTACAACTGCCCAGTTACCAGCGCCGCGACGTGTGCGCTGAGCAATTAGGTTTGCTGCACGGTTGATTTGAACTGCAAGTGCTGCATGCTCGTCACCAACAAATGTAGCTGTACCAGATACTGCTGCTTGGTTGTATGTCTCAACTGCTGTACCAGCAAGATTGTCTAGACTAGCTAGAATTTCTTGGTCGATTTCAGCAGTAATTTCTTGTGCTAAAGCAGCCATAATTTCTGCTTCAACATCGATACCGTGCTGTGATTGCGCATCTTGAGCAGCTTCAAAAGTCCAGCGAGCGGATAGCTTACGTGACTTAGCTTCTACTGTCTGCTTCAAGATCTGAATGCTTAGACGGTTACCAGCTCTACCTTCAAGGTTTGCTGTGTTTGCAGCTTTAGCAGTAGATGCATCACCGGAATATGCTTCAGCAATCTTGAATGGTGATAGCGCTTCTTCACCTGCTGTTACATCAGTGTTACCTGCTGATGTGTCGTTTACTGAATCGCTATAGCGAACACGTAGGGTATGCACTTGACCAACTGGGCCGGTCATTGGCTGTACACCAACTAGCTCGTTTGCTATTACTGTTGGCATCACACGTCTGATAACTGGAAGAATTACACGGTTAAGTGTAGCAACGTTACCAGCAGATGTAGCACCTGCAGTTGCACTCTCTCGTAACTGCTTGCGAGTATTTTCGAGAGTTGTTTCCATTACGGACTTTTTGTTGCCGGATAGACCTTCAAGTAACGCACTTTTAGTGTCGTTCCAGCGGCCTTCTAGTAGTTCTGACATAATTAATCTCTCCTTATTTTAAGCCTGCAAGACGTCGTAGTGCAACTACATTTTCGTCTGCTGTAGAACTATGTGTTTGAGTTTCTTTGTTGCCTGTTATTTCTTTGCCTTCTGTTAATGTTGCCTTATTACTAGCTGCCGCTGTTGTAGATGAGTTACCATCTATTACCGCAGGTAAGTACTTTTTAAATGCTGATTCAAGTCTGCCAGTTTGTACACTTTCTAGTAGATCTGACATTATTTCCTGTTGTTTTTTGCTTAACGGGGATAATAGTTCATTTATCGTATTAGAGCGTTCGGCAGATTCTTTCAGAAGCTTGATTTCAGTATTCTTGCTTTCTGTAATTTTCTTTGCTTCAGCAATTAATTTTTTAGCTTCATGTAGTTGATCATTTTTCTTATTAACCACTTTCATGAGTCTAGCAGTTTCGGACTTTTTGTTCATATGACTACCAATATATTCCTGTTGGAAGGATTCGAATAGTCTGCGTCCAAAATCATTTTGACGTGCAATTGTAATATCTTCTTTTAGCTGAGTAAGTTCAGACTTAAGTGATTCACTAACTGTTTTATTAACAAGTTTTGCACTTTTTGCTATGAAGTCTTTTTTCACTTCATCAAATGCGTTCTTTGATTCACGCATAAGTTTGACTTTTGTCTCAGCAAGGTCTTTCTTATCAGAATAGAATTCAGAAATTTCTTTTGTAAGAGCTTCTACTACAAATTCTTCTAATTTTTCAAACTTTGCTGCAACTGTTTTTTGATCTTCGTGTAGTTCAGATACTTCACCACTTAATTGCTCTATAACAAATTTATTGAGTAATTCAGAGTGGTCACGCATTGCTACTGCATATTTTGCTTTCGCTTCTGCAAGTTGCTTACGATCTTCTTGAAATTCTGCAATCTCTTCTGCTAGAGATTCACCAAGCATTTTGTCTATAGATTCAACCATTGTTTGCTTGTCATGCTCGTATTTGCGTGCAAACTCTTCACGAAGTTCAGCAGTGACCTGCTTTTTATTTTCGTTAATTTTTTGAGTCCACGCTTCTTCTATGTCAGCACGAATTTCTTCTGATACTACATTATTTTCAAATAATGTTTTTAGTGCATCCAACATATTATTCTCCTGTTATTGGAGACCGTTGATTATATTAACCAACGATTCTTTTAGATATTTTTGTGCCTTAGGATCTTCTTTAACTTCTCTGCCTAGTTGTAATGCCTTGTATCCGCCTCTTGCATTCATCAAATGTTCGTATATTGGACTAGGATACGCACTCGGTGCGCTTGGTTGTGCAACAATATCTACTGTTACAATTTCAAACTCACTAACACGCCCGGACCCGTCTTCTTGAACATTTCCTGAACCTCTACTTGAAACACCTAATTTTACGCCGCCTTCTAGTAGTGTTTTTACTAGTTGACCCATAGGAGTTTCTAAAATTTTCAGTTTGCCATAACCTTTAGAGCCTTCGCACCACATACCTTCGATCATATGTGAAACACGATCAATATTGATGTTAAGGCCTTCGGGATGGTCAACTTCACCGAGTACAGAATAGCCGCCTTTAATTTGCTCATTTATAGATTCGACAGCTTTTTGAATTTCATTCATCGGATATACTCGAGAGTTAGCATTTTTTACATCACCCTCAATGAAAATTCCTTTCATGAACAAATTTCTGCCTTCATTAGCAGACTCAACAACTATTTTAGCATCGTCAAATGTAAGGTTTTCTATTAAGTTAACCATCCCTGTTCCTTTAATTAGCTACTGGAGATTTCGCACCATCAGCTTTTTTAGCTGCGCCGCCGCTAACTGATCTTAGTTTTTGGGTGCTACCTGGTTTGTTTACATTACCGCCATCTTCTTCTTTTACAGATGGAGCAGAACGACCATTTTCAGTTCCGCCTTGAGCAATGTTACTAGCATCACCTTCGCCTATTGATGCACCTGGACCATTTGGCGATTTAGTGTTAACACCGTCGTCGCCCATTTTTGCACTTACAGGTTTTGTGTATTCATCTAGCTTCTTCATATAAGATGCCATCATTTCTGACTCAGTTTTTGGTTCTTCTTCAGGCTCTTCGTCTTCAGGCTCTTCATCTTCAGGCTCTTCGTCTTCGACATCATCTACAAAGTCATCAGTAGCGTCGCCGCCCATTGGCATGTCGCCTTCGTCTTCTTCAGGCTCTTCGCCTTCGTCTTCTTCATCGTCCATCATTGCTGCAAATTGATCTTGAAGATCTTTAAGTTGGTCTTCTAAATCGTCAATATCTCCTTGAGTAGCTGGCTCATCTTCTGCTGACATCATGTCGTCGTCCATTGGGCCCATTGGTCCGTCATCGTCGCCCATTGGTCCGTCATCGTCGTCCATTGGTCCTTCGAACTCCATTGACATTTCGTCGTCGTCTTCTTCTAGATCCCAGTCCTCGTCAAGGTCCCAATCTTCTTCTAGATCTTCATCTTCTTCTAGATCTTCATCTTCTTCTAGATCCCAATCTTCCTCAAGTTCTTCGTCACTTTCGTCAAGTTCTAGTTCTTCATCTTCTTCAATTTCATCGTACATGTCATTTTCTAGTAGACTTTCGTAGATGTTTCTTGATTTTTCTACAACAATCTCATGAAAGAGATCTTTTGCGCCTTGAACGTCTTCATTAACTAAACGCTCAAGCATTTCTTCAAACTTATTAGCCTTAGCCATTTTATATCCTTTCTAATGTATAAGTGCTTACGTACACATAGGAAAAAATACTCTTACTTTTTAAGGTAAAAGAATTTTCCAATGAATGATTGTAAACTGTCATGTTATTTACGTATTTTATTAAAAAACTAGTGTTTATACGTACTTTTTTGGTATATTTTTACATACCAGGATGTATGTTTAAAAAAACATCTTTATGCATAATTTTTAAATTTTTAAATTTATCTAATTCCGAAGGCATAAAAGTGTTATGATCAATTACTCTTACAAATTGTACTTTTGGATTTTGCTCAATTACTGTCTTAGTTTGCCTTAACCAGTTTCCATAAAAAGTAGCGCCGTCGGTTGATCTTTTATAGTTTTCAGTATCTGCAAAAATATTGTTAAATTTAGTACCGTTTTGTAACCCCTGGTAATCAAAACCTAAAATATAAATTACGTCATATCCCTGTTGTGTTGCCATCCAAAGTGCAGTAGGACCACTGCTCCATCCCTTGCTTGGCTTAAAATAATTTAAATTATCGAAATTTTCATAAGCTTTGTTATAATTTGTCCATACCTGATGATTTTTTGAATAACCACTTTTGTTTATTTCAAGAATCATTTTTACATCAACTGCTATTAAAAAATCAGGTGTACAATCTCTGTAAATTGCATTGCAGCCGTATACAACGCCATGTTTTGATAAACCATTTATGCTTATGCCGCTTCTACTAGTACCGTTGCCTATAACATATGCAGTTTTTGCACCAGCAACTTTTTTAGAACGCTCTTGTATTTTTTTAAATTTTTTATCTTGTTTTAATTGCTTATACTGTTCTTTTGTGTACAAGGACTTATCGATTTTAGGCATACTTTATATAGCTGGTGCTTCGGGTGCCTTGTACATACGTTGTATATCTTCAACTTCTTTAAGTTTTTCTTGCAAGTGAAAATCAGACGCTTGTCGTGCTATCTTAATTTGTCCCAAGGTTAAACTTACTTGTCTAACGTTCTGAGTGCGATCCCAGCCTGGATCAATATCTGTGCTTAGATCTTCTTCATCTTCTAGTGTGTTTCGATCAAATGTAAAGAATTCTTGTAACAACATAAAATTATTTATCCTATAAACCGCCTGTGCCGCCTGCTGGGGGCGTAGCTCCTGGTTCTGGCGGTGCGGTTGCAGTATCTGGCGGAGTACCTTGATCTATAGCACCTGCTGTTAAATCATCAGTAGGAGCAACTTGATCCATTGCTCCTAAATCAGCACCTATGCCACCTGCACTTACTCCTGCCATTCTCATTTCAGCGCTACCATCTGCTTGTAAAGCTTGTTCAGGGTCAGCGTTTTCTTCTTTCCATAAAGTTTCGTTTTGAGCTATTTCTTCTTTTGTTAAACCTAAGAATCGTTCAAGCGCAAATCTATTTGAAATATACGGCAATGCTGCCATTTGACCAAATGTAGGAACTCTAGCATTATCAAGTTCTGCTTGTCTATAACTTGCAAAATTTTGTGGTTTTACAAAAGCAAGATCGAACATTTGCACGTCTATGTTAACTTCTTTTTCAAGTAAGTAGCGTTTGAATTCTCTATTAAAAGTTTCAATTAACAAGCCTTGCAAACGTTCGCAATAGGTGTTGAATCTTAGCTCTTGTATGTAAGCAGTGCCTACTCTACCATCTTGGAAATTGTTTGCGCCGTCATCAGCACCTGTCGGAAGATAACTACTAGGAATACGCAAACCTCTTACTAATTTATTTGTAAAATAACGTAAATCGTCGATTTCGCCTAGGTTTGTACCACCGGGCAATGTTTCAACCTTAGACCCTCTACCTTCAGCAGTCTGAGGAAAGAAGTAGTCTTCGTTTATTGAAAGCGGGTTGTAAGATGAGTCTATTACATTAGTGCCTCCGCCTGTTGCACTAGGTATTCTACGTTGATGAATTTCAGTTTTAACTCTTTCAACAAACTGCATTGCTAAGTGTGCAGGCATATTACCTACGTCAACATAAAACACTCTACGCTCGGGTGCACGCTGTACTCTGTAAATAATAATTGCATCTTCTAGTAATTCTTTTTGTTTGTATACTTTGAATACAGTTTCTAATAAACTATTACCAAAAGGAAAATTATTATCTAAGCCTTCGCTTAAACTTAAATGTAGTATATGTTCTGCTGCAATACCTAATTCTTGTTGTTCTTTGTAGAATCTGTTACCAGATTGTTGCGCAGTATTTCCTAGCATGCCTCTTGCACCACCAGTTAGGTAATTGCCACTAGAATTACCGCCTTGGATATTTCCGTTAGTTTGGTGTGGGGTTGTAGCAATTCCTTCTACAAAGTTAAAATTTATATCCCTAACTACGTATTGCTCAGGTATTTTTCCTTTGCTTTCATTTACAATTATACGAGAAACTTTAGCAGGATCTACATGATAAAGTTTTTTAGTTTCTGGATCCCGTAGAAACATTTCGTCGCCATATTTAAACACATTCCTAAATATTCTAAACATCTTAGTGTCAAAATCATTTAGCTTGCACCATTGGCGCATATATTGTGTTAATATTTCTATTTCTGAATTAGTTGCCGGTTTGTTAAATTCAAAATCAAAATGGTTGCCTTGATGATTTTTTTGTGTACAAAATTCAGCAAGAATGTCTAGTGCAGCATTAACTTCACTATCTAAATCCATTGTATTATACTGACCATATCGTTCTACACGATTAGGAGAACCTACATAAACATCTGGCAAGTAACTGCTGTAGTTTGCACTTGCAGGTCCACTAGTATTAGTTGACGCTCCGTTAATAGGACTTACAGATCCGTCATATGGGGTAAAATATTTTTTCCAACTCATTGCATTTCACTTGGTTTGATGTTATATTTATGTTAATATAAAACGTATTTAAAAAAGTATAAGTACTTAGATGGCAGATAAAAAAACAAAAAAATCAAAAGCAGTTCATGTAGACCAAAGCAATCCTGGTCCAATGCTTACTACTGAACAATATGAAAAATACTTTTTTAAAAAATCACAAGGTAAAAAAAATGACAGTGATGACTCTTAAATTGATAACTGGCGAAGAAATCATAGGTGATGTTATATCACAAGACGAATATGAAATTACAATTTTACGTCCTGTTACTATGATAGAATCAGCCGAAGCCGGTAGTATTAGTCTTGTACCTTGGATTTATTCTATAGACATTACTAAGCCTATCTGTATTGAAAAAGACAAAGTATTTTTATCTGCAGAAACAGATATAAGATTTGCTGATTCTTATCAAAAATATGACAGTAGCTTAACTACAGCTATGGAAGAATTAGAATCAGGTGCATACACTGATGAAGAGTATGACGACGAAGAATTAATCACAATTCATTGAATTTAATTTACTCCAGTTAAACTGTTTAATTGTACTTCTTTTTGGAGGTTTTGGTTAGAATATGAAGTTGTTATAGCAGCTTGTGTTGTAGCACCTGCTTGACGATCAGCTCCGCTATCGATTGCTAATTTAATGTTTCTTAGCTCAGTTATAAAAGTTTGAAAGTTATCAATCAACATTTGTGGCACTCCGCCTTCGTCTTTTGAGCCAATAGTGCTTTCTAAACCTAAATCAGCATCAGATTTAAAATAAGCTCCGTCTCTTGTTTGAAGTCGACGTCGGCGGGATATATCTGTGTCGTCATTTCCGCCTAATACACCCTCAACTAAAGTGCCTGCACCCTCTACTAAATTGCCTAAAGCGTCTCTTACTGCGTTAGGTGCTGCACTAAAGTTAAATCCCGATTGCTCTGAAAGGTCTGCCGGTGTACCATTTAATTGTGCGTCTAATATTCGCTTACCTGTTTCTGACCTAAGCGCTTGTAGTATATCATTCAATACTTGCTGCTGCCCCTCAGTTAATTCAATTCCTGCTTGTTGTAAATCGTATAATTTTACAAAATCATCTAACATAACTTGCTCTGAGCTTGTAATTTGCCTTTCAGGGTCACTTTTAAATGTAAATGTGCCGGTTTTTATTTCTGCTACTATACTTTCGACAGCAGCATTTATTTGCTCTGCTCTTATGTCTGTTGCTTCAGAATCAGGACGCAGCAATTCTATACTGTTTGCTAAAGTTTCAGCTGCTGCGCCAATTGTTCCAGCAGCTACACTTACAAGTCCTAAATTTGCAACTATATCTGCTTGTGCATTAACAAGTTGTTCTGTTTGTCCTGCAATTTTTTGTCTAGTTTCAGTTAATGTACCTATAATTTCATCATCCATTCTAGCATTCATTACATCTTGTGCTGCTGCTTGGTTTGCTGCTGTGGCATTAGGATCTGCTCCTGTTTGAAGAATTGATGCTCTCAAGTTTTGGGAATCTCTAGATAAAAACCCAAATTCTTCACCCAATACACCCGCGAATGCACCTAGTTCTCCTACTAGATTAGTAGTTTCTTGATTATAAATTTGCTGTAATTGCCGTTCAGCAGCTCTAATTTCCTCAGGATCTGCACCTGATGCAATCATTTGGCTAATTTGTTGCATCATTGCAAATGATTGTGGTTTCAAGGCCGCTTCTATTTCATTACCGATAGGTAGACCTAACCCGCTTATAAATCCTTCGCCTAGATCTGATGCTCCGATTGCTTGTAAAGTAGTTGCAAACCTTGTAAGATTTTGATTAAATTGCGGGTTGTTAATATTTCTAAGTTGTTGAGATAACATACCCGGTGTTTCTGCTATTGCCTTTGTTGCCTTTACTTGTTCATCTACAGACATGCCAGTAGTTTGCGAAAGCTCTACCATATTTGTAATTAGGTCTTCTTGTACGCTTATAAAATCAAGAACAGCTTGTCTACTTTCCGGCGTAGACTGGTTATTTTCATCTAGTAATTCTTTTAAATCTACTGCTACGGATGGTCCTAATACACTGCCTAATTGAATAAACATTTCAGATAGTTGAGAAGTGTTAAAACCTAATGCATCCATTTCTTGCACTAGATTTCGACTACCGTCAATTAACTGGCCATCTTCGCCTGCTTCCGGAATATTTTCAACTGCTTGTTTAAACAGTGCCATATTACCTAAAACATCAGTAGCTAGTCCTCCTTGTGCTCTAAGTATATCTGGATTTGATCCTATTTGTTGCAGTTGTTGGTTTGTAATATTTAAATTAGCTTGATCTCTAAACAATTGCTCTATATTTGTAAACATAGTTCCTTGCTGTGCAAGTTGTTGCGAGACTGTTAGCTGTTGTTCAGCTAATAGAGCTGGTGCAGTTCCTATGTTAGCAAGTCCAGTTGGATCTAAACCAGCCATTGCTTCTATTGAACCTTGTGCATTACTAGCTGCTCTATTTGCTGTATTTAATATTGTAGAAGCAGTCTGTATAGCTCCGATCGTTTTATTAACTAAACTTAAATTAGCATCTTGTAATTGATTAATTGAAGTTGTTGCACCGGCTGTAGCACTATTAAACGTATATAAACCATCACTAGAAACACCTAAAGCTGAATTAAGGGTAGTAATTGCTTCGGTTAGCTGCCTTAGTAGTTCTTCATCCATTATTTTTTTCCATATGTTTTACAAGGTTAAATATAATATATTTAGTTGGATAAAATATGTCTACATTTCTAAACAAACACAGTCGACAACCTAAGCTGTATATTGACCTTCCGTCTAGTGGCAAGTACTACAAAGACGGAGTTATTGAAGACAATCAATTTGTGCACATACCTGTATTTGCCATGACCACTGCTGACGAGATAACAACAAAGACTCCTGATGCTTTGTTTTCAGGACATGCAGTTGCTGATGTGATTAAAAGTTGTGTTCCGCTAATTACCACACCATGGTCATTAATTAAAACAGATCTTGAATATATATTAACTGCTATCAAAATAGCTTCAATAGGCGATAAAACAACAATTAGTACAACATGTCCTAAATGCAGTACTGAAAGTCATGTAGAATTAGAATTACAAAATATTTTAAATTTTTATGATAGCATAGAACATCATTATGACTTTGAAATTGACAACTTTAAAATTACACTTGCTCCAGTAAATTATAAAAATCTTACCGAATTAGGTTTAGCTTCCTATAGTGTGCAACGTCAATTATATCAAATAACAACTTCTGATTTATCCGAAGATGAAAAAATGTCTAAACTAGCTGAACTTAACAACATGTTAACTAATGAAAATTTAAAAACTTTAATTAGGTATATAAAAAATATCGAAGAAATAAATTCATCCGAAGAAGAAAATGATAATAATAAAATATTTGAGTTTATTAAAAACAATGACAGTAAAATTTTAAAAAGTTACAGTGCCCATATTCAAAAATATACAGAATCAATTAATTATCCTGAGCAAAATATTCAATGTGAAAACGAAGAATGCGAACATATTTTTTCTGTAAAATACAATAGTGATTACTCGGCTTTTTTCGATCGTACATCTTAAGACTCTCTGATTCTGAGTTACAAGAATTGATTAAAAAATATGAAAATCAAATAAAAGAATTAAAATATAATGTTTATAAAATAGGCTGGTTTATGCGAGGTTTTATAACTTATACTGATGCTATGCATGTAATATCTAGCGAAGATTTAACAATATTTAATGATATAATAAAAGAAAATATGGATATTACAAAAGAAACAAAATTACCTTTTATCTAAACAGAATTAGTATCTTGGTAGTGCTGCATTACTTGCTGTCTTTCCCATGCTTTTAAAGCTTGATATTCTACTGCATATTCGTCTGGATTAGAACGTATTTCGTCTGCTGCTACTTTAACAAATTCACTCCATGTAATTTCTAACGATGCAACTTCTTCTTGTGAAAGGATGCTATCATCTTCTCCCATGCCTTCTATACTAGCAACTTGGATCCCTGCAACTCTTGCAAATTGACTAAGTGTTTTTTTTCTTAGTAAGCGATTCATAATCCATTTTGCAAGATATTTTGCTACTGGATCACTCCATGTGGCATAATTTTGAACTGCTGTTCTTACTGCAATGTAACCAGCTGCGCCAACTACAAACTGAGCTATTCCTACTAATCGACCTCCCGGACCACCTAGTCCAGATATTCTTAACAATATTCTACTTATAAATTTAGTTACTCTTGCACCGCCAGCCATCATGATTAACCAAGTATACAGATAGGTTTTTATTTCTAAATAAAGTTGACCAGTGAAAGTATTAATTCTATCTGGATTATCTAGATAATAATCAATATAAGGATCCTCATACCAATCTCTACGTTTATAATCTCTTACAGGCACTATATCTTTACCTAGTCTCGAGTTGGGATATTTAACAACACCTGAAAAACTAGTTTGTGTAACATACGCTATAAATCGTATTAACCACCCTTGAAAAAAACCAAGTGCTACAAGTCTTTGGAAAAAGTGCCCTGGCCCTGCTACTATTCGATAACCAAGACGTAATAGTCTCTGAATTTTATTAGGTTTTTTTGGCTCTTTATCAGCTGGCTTATTTCTATCTGTGTCTGTAGCAGTTGAAGTGTTATCAGGATCAGGTTTGGTGTTACTAGAAGTAGTAGTTGCTTGTGTTCTTAAATCAGCATCAATCTTTATTCTATCTTGATTAGCTAATGCTCTATTTTTGTAAATTTTATCAGATACAGCTTTACCGTCAGGTCCAAATATTTGAAAACCACCAGGCACCTTTTCAACTGTTGTTATATCTTCTGCTAAAAATTCAGTAGCTTTCATTATGCAGCCTTTTTCATAATTTGTTCTAATGTGCGTAATTTTTTTCCTGTTAATTCTTTTTGAAGACTTGTAATAACGTTTTCAAACATACTTTCTATTTCTATAGCAGTACTTTGATCTATCACACTAGAAAAATCCATGTTTTGAACTTTGTCGCCGGTTTCATTATCGATTATATCTGCATCAGGTTCAGCAGCTTCGTTTGTCTTTGTACTACATACAAAATCAATGTATTCATTACTACCAAACTCTTTCATAATCATTACTGCCATTGGTTCGGTTATCATTTTTCCTTTTTCGTCTGCTTGGAACTCTTTGATAAATTTGTTAATTAACATAGTCAACAACCAGCCGACGCCAACAGACACAATTGCGCTTACTACTCCAGCAAAGAACCCTACACCAGAACCTGCTATAATGCCGCTTACTGCTAGTGCAATCCCTCGTATAATTGATATACCTACTATTGTACCTACAAGTAAAGTAGGTATAGTAGCAAATAATTCTTCGCTTATTCTTTCTGTAAATGGTGATCTTGTTATTGTATCACTACGTGCAGGAATCAAATATATCGGCTCAATACCGGTACCAATTGGTATAGATATACCATCAGGTGTTAATTTATCTCTTAAAGAACTCATTGGATCGCTAATAGCGGTTTGGCCAGGTAACATAAACCAACGATCATTTATCTTTACGTCTGCTTTTATTAATTCTGCTTGTCTACCTTTGTTATTAAAGTTTAAGTCAACAAATCCATCTCGATTTATACTATAGCTAGGATTATCACACGGCACTGGATTTTTACTATTTTTTATTTGGTGAACACCTAATAGATATGAGTGCCAATCTTCGAGTATTCTTGCATAATTACCAACCACTGCCGGTACAGCTATGATAGTAAACAATGGGTTTCGTGCACCCATGTTGTCTAGTTTTTTATTAGTAAAGTCCATTAGTTTACTTAGTTTTGACTGTCGTCTTTTTGCTGTTGCTACTTGTTGCTGAATTTGTTTAGCTTCTTGTGGCGTTTGCGGTTCATATGTAGTTGGTTTAGGTTGAGGCTCCGGAGTACTCCTAGCTGTAGTACTGCTGCTACCTGTCGACGGCGTCTTTTTTATAGGGTCGCTGTAAACCATACTAGGTTTACCGTAGAATCGTCTTATGTAATCAGCATCCTTATTTTGACGCTCTAAATAAGATTCAAGCTGGTTTTGTAATGACCCCCACATTATACGAAATTTTGGATCACGCAGTTGTTTTTTTATTTTTTTAATTTTTTTATCATAAAATTTAGTATTAGCTTTATAATATTGTTGTTCAGCACCAGGAGAATTGGGGTCTATTTCAGGAAATCTACTAGAAATTTGTTTAAACATATTCTTTGCTAATGTTGTTGGTTCGTCTTGTTCAACAATTACTACAAATTCTTGTGCTTTCATGGGTATTCCTTATATCATAATTTATATGTATTTATGTCTCAACTACGTTGATCCATGTCTTCGTTTGTTTGCTCAGCTATCGCTATCGCAAATCAAACTCAACAACTTACTTCGTACTAATACGCTTTTTGATTGTTTTAAAAAGTCTTTTTTAGATTTTTTTAGGTACTCGGGAAGAAAGATTCCTGTAGATTAAGCTGCTCAGACGGAACCTATTACGGCTCCGTCATAAAGAAAATTTTTGTTTTCCTGTGAGTATCACCACCCGTGACATGGAAGTAGGTATTTGTTTTATACACACGTTCAATGGGCTCTGACCTTTCCCAACCTACGTCGACATCACGCACGAATGCGATACCTGTGCTCTCGTTCCTACTTGCACAGTTTTTATGAACTAGTGTGTTTGTGATTGACAGCAATCAACCTATGTTAACTTACCACCTCTGGGTGTTGGCTTAACATGTTACGTGTTCAGGTCTGCTCCCTGACTTTTCCACAGCGGTTTTATATCCGGCCCGCTAACCTTATGTGCTGCATGGCTTGCCTAAAGTTTTGTTTTACCTGTTTCATTGCCTAGGTACTCCTTTAATATTTTAGAACTGCCTATCCTAACGTTTATTATTCCGTTATAGTAATTGTCAGATTCTAAAACTCGCCTTTCAAATTGTTCTCGTGCTTCTAAATAACTTGCAATGCCTCTACTGGGACAAATGTAAAGTATTTCTCTTGTAAATTTTTCTTTGCCTAAATTTTCTATGTCTTTTGTTAAATGATCAGAAGAACCCCAGTAGTCTCTCCAATCACTTTCTACTTTTGTACGCCTTTTGTTTTTCTTTCCTTTAAGAGGTGGTCGAGTTTTTGTAGATTTTGCGTATTTCTTGCCTATATATTGCTTACCGTTAACTGTATTTGTAATCACATATACAAAACCTTCACAGTTATCAGGTAAACTATTGATTACATTGCCTTTATAGGTCCATTCCATATAATGTTTATATTCATGCCTTAGTCAGTGCCTTTGTTTCTGGTTTTTTTATTTTTTGCGTATTCTTCGTGTATTTCTTTTTGCCTTTCTCTAGCTAATTTGATAATATTTCTTAAGTGCCTTCTGCTTGATCGGTGTGTTCTAAAACTGTGCCTGCTTTGAAATTTTATATTAGTATCGTAATATCTTAGATACTCTTTAACTAATTTTTCATGCGTTGTTTCTTCTTCGTTATTTGAGTCTTCAGTCATTCTACAACGTCCAAGTCTGTTGAATAAGAAGTAAATCCTGATTCTTTTATCACTTTGAGAACATGATTTACTCTTCCCACTAATTCATCTTTGTGTGAGATAAGAAAAACATTTTTTCTTCCTTCTCTACCCATGTGTTTGATTACACCTAGTGCATTTTCAACACCAGCTGAGTCCATACCGCTGTCTATCAGCTCATCGATAAACAATAAGTTGATATTTTGATATAGATTTTCCCATACGTCTCTAAATGCAAAACTTAATCCAAGTATAAGTCTATTACGTTCGCCTCGACTCAAATTATCAAAGTCTAAATCCTGTCCTAGTTGCGTAATTTCTACATTTAGATCATTTTGAAAAGCAACTTGATGCGGAAGTCCAAGTTTATTAAGATAAGATGTTAGTCTATTGTTTAAATATGCTAAATTTTGATCAATAATCTTCTTTCTTATGAAACTATCTTTGTTTGTAAGTAGTTTTAATAGAAATTCTTGGTGTTCTTGATAGTTTGTAAGTTCGTTTACAGTATTCCAATTAATTTCTTGAAGTGCCGTATTAGTTAATTCATCAATCTGAGCCTTATAAGGGTCAGTTTCGGCCTGTTTTGCTTCAAGACTTTGCAAAAGACTATCAATGTTTTGTCTATGTTCGTATGCTTCCTTCATAGATTCATAAAAAACTTTAGGCTTACTTGCTAATTCACCAATATCAGCGATATTTTTTTGTGTTTTATCAAGCGTTTCGATAATTTCTTGCAAATATTTTGCAGATTCGTTTAGCTCTTCGGTCTTTTTTGCAAGAATTTCTTGTTTTTTGTCGTCATGTAGTGGTTGATCGCAAGCATAACATACTGCGTCTTCGAGATCTTGAATATCTTTTTCTATTTTGTCTACGGTTTTTTGTGCTCTTTGGTGAGCAGACTCTAAAGCTACACGTTCTTTTTGTAAATTTTCAAGTTCAGTATTGGTTGTTTGCCAATTTTGTAGCTTTTCATGACTCTCAATTTCAGTATTAATGTCTAGTTTGCCTAATTCATCGATAGCAGCTTGTAATTTTTCAATATCTTGCTTTCTTTTTGCTTGCCAAGCACGTTGAGTACCACCTAAACTAGCAATTGTTTCTTCAATTTTCTCATTTGCTGACTGAATTGCATGGATTTTGTTAGTTTCTGAGTCAATATTAGTTTTTGTTTCTCTAATTTTTTCTTTTAGAACTTCAGCTTTTTCAGAAAGTATGGTAATACCGAGCAATTGTTCAATAATTGCACGCTGATCGTTAGTACGCATTGCTAAAAATGGCTCGGAATAGGTATTAAGCGCCACAATATGCTTAAACATATCGTGACTCATACCTAAAAGCTCATTAATCGACTCTTGAGTCTTGCGAGAGTCGCCTTGTGACTCGTCTGTAAGCTCTTGTTCTTCGTTGTTAACATAAAATTTAGTAAATGTTGGCGATCTACCACGCTCGATACGGTATTGAACATTATTTTTTTCAAAATTCAACGTTACTAACATGTGTTTTGAGTTAGTTTTGTTAATAAGGTTGTTTCTTTTGATATTAGTTAGTGCTTGGCCGTAGAGAGCGTAAGACAATGCATTAATTATTGTAGTTTTGCCCGTCCCGTTTCGTGATCCAGAATCATCACCTCCTTGGTCTAAGTTTTCACCAAGCACTAGAGTGAGCTGTTCTTGATCAAACCGCACTGCTTGGGTTTGATTTCCGACGCTCATAAAGTTTTTAACAGTTAAATCTTTTAAAATAATTGACATATACTAAAATTGTTTCGGATCAATACTAATTTCATTAATACAAATGTCTTTAGGTTGATCGATTATCCACTTAATATAGCTTACAGCGTTATCAATGTCAAGACATTTTCGATCAGGATGTTTATTTTGATTGTTAGATAACGTGCCAAAGCTTATATATGTTAATTTTGGTTTTTTATCCCATACTCCGCCGAGGGAAATAGAGTTAGAATAGTCTCTTAATGCTTTCTTTTCTGCATTGTATCTCCAAACTTTACCACTTTTAGTTCTATCGGTAGTACTGCCTATGGTAATAATATGAGGATTATGATCATTTTTTACGCAAGATTTATAAACTTCGTCTAATAAGTTTGTTTGATGAAATTTCCACAAAGCTGAACATATAATTATCACGCTATGATTGAGGGATTCTATGGCAAATCTATATTGTCCGTCATACGAGCACAAGTCGTAACCGGTAGTTCTGCTACAAAAAACAGCATCGGGGTACAATGTGTGCAGAGATTTAGCTACGCCAAACTCTTTATTTCCTGATATTAACATTATAAATCCTTGTAAATGTCTAAAAGCATTTTTTGATTAAATGCTTCAGAATCGATTGCAGTAATTTCTTTAGTAACAATTTCATCAACACTTTCAAACTTACTAATATCAAGTTCGGTAGATATTTCGTCTAATTGTTTTTGTGGTATGAGAGTAATTTCTCTACAATTGTGCTGTTTTATATAAGTGTCCTTAATAAAACTTGCTTCTTCGTAAGAAATTGGAATATCAATAGATACTCTAAGATACATTTTGTCTTGAATTATGTTGTTTTCGGGATCAAGTAACTGAGAAAGAGTAACAGTTCTGTATTTCGGACAGTTCGGCCAATCAATATAAATCGGTTCGCCGTTGTTTTCTCTATCTAAAACAACCATTCCTCGTTCATCGTCCCAAGCATCTGAGTAATTATGAGGGAAAGCATTGCCGATATAATGTATATTACCTTTAACTTGTCTTTTATGAAAGTGTCCACTGAAAACATATTTTTGATTTATAAAATGAGAAGCTCGTAAATCACCGTGTTCTGGCATTTGAACATGAGCATTCATTAAAAATGTAGGCAGTTCAAAATGACCAAACATATATTTTGATTTTGACTTTTCAATTTTCTTCCATTCAGGTCCAACTAACCACGGAACAAATGCTACATCTTCTATTTCGGTAAATTCATCTATTACTGTAATGCCTGGAATGTGTTTTGCAAAGGTTGTAGAAGTAACATCTCTACGATCTTTATAATATAAGTCGTGATTACCTACAAACATTATTACATTGTCAAACGAATTGCCTAATTTTTCTAAACATCTTACCGTTGTGTCTAGTGTAGACAAGTTTACACTACTTCGATTATGATGCCAGTCGCCACAAAAGATAGCAGTTTCGCAATTGTTATCTTTTGCTGTATCAATAAACCAATCAACAAATTCTTCACAATCTTGATTATGTATTTTACTATTGCTTTTTAAACCGAGATGTATATCAGTAAAGATAGCTGCTTTTTTAAACAAAATTACCTCATATAAATTATAGTTTAGTATAAAATAACTTTAAAAAAAGGTCAACTTTTTTGTGATGAATTATTTGCATCCCATTCACGTTGGCTTTGCCTAGTATAGCTCGGAGTCATGTCGTTCATTTCTAAAATATCATCTCTTATATTTTGATTACGTTTTTCTAAGTTTATGACACGAACAAAAGAGTTTGTTACAGCAGCAGTATAGTAAGCAAAAGGATTTTGACTTTTTGATTCGTCAAATTGTAACCCTATTTGAGTTAATTGTAAGATCGCTTGTCCACGCATTTCGTCATTATATGTATAGCCTCTTACATTTCCTCTAGTTGCATATCTTTCACATAGTTTCATCCACATGTGAGCAAGCTTATTGGTAACTTTTCCGCTTTGTTTGTTAAAATACCCGTTTTCCATACCGCCTTCCCAATGACTTTTGCCTACACACACTAAATCATCGTTTTCGTTAAACTTGTAATGTTGATATGGCGGAAAATTTAATTTTGTTTTTGTGTCAGCAACTGTTTTTGGCGTTTTTTTACGACCTGGTTCGTCAGGTATATGATTATAAGTCATTATTCTAAAAACTAAGTCTTTTTTATCTATTTTTTTCCAGTTGACTTCGAAATCAGCTAACTTAACTTTTTGTCCTTGGGCCTTAGCAGCGTCAAAGTTTTGATTTTGAATTCTTTTTGCTTTATTTCTTTTTGCTTCGGCTATAGTTCTAATGTTTATTTTTTGCAGTCCTTCGTCTAGGGTACCGTGCGGACCTTGTAAAGGGATGATCAAATCATATTGATGAAAATCATCTTCAGTGTAACTGCAAAAACTACTTTTTGATTTGTGTATTTCGGATAAAATATCCTTGTTGTTTAAATAATTGTGTTTTCTCATTTAAAAAGTTTATTCCTAATAATGTATTTATTATAAAATATACGTATGTTTTTGTCAACTAAATACTACTACAAGTAAGGAAAACAAATGGCAGTTGAGTTTGTAGAAAATCCATCAGCAGAAGCACAAAGTAGAGTAGGTAGAAATCCTACTGAATCGCCTAATACATATACAGGAAGTTCTGTGTCGTATGGCGATAATACAAATAATATAGATGAATTATCAGATACAGAAAATTATGATTCAAAAACATTCGTAAGTAACATTCGTCGAAGAAATATACCTCCTGGTGCTAACCCAACACCGTTGCCTTACAACATTGCTTCATGGAAGGCATCAGGTGCTCCGGACTGGCGAGTGAAATTAAGTATTCCTTCTGGCGTAAGTTTTGGACCTTTGCACGGTTCATTATCTAAGACTGGAGGTTGTATGTGGCCTTATACGCCAACTATAAACTTTGGTACAGGTGCTGTGTATTCAGAAATGACACCAACACATGCTCTTTATCCGTATGTTGTGTATCAGAACAGCATGGTCCAAGATATTAACATTGCAGGAACATTTACCTGTCAGAATGCCGAAGAAGCGACATATATAATTGCTGCACAGCATTATTTAAAAACTGTAACTAAAAGTGCTTATGCTAATAGTGCTTTCCAAGGATCACCGCCGCCTGTTGTGTTTTTAAATGGGTACGGACAGTTTATGTTTCAAAATGTGCCAGTAGTAATTACATCGTGGAGTATAAATTTACCTCAAGACGTTGATTATATACAATCTACGGTTGGAACTTATGCACCAACTAAATGCGAAATACAAGCTAATTGTAAAGTTGCATACAGCAGAAGCAAAACACAATCATTTAGCTTACAAAGCTTTGCAGCTAGCGGCGGAGGAGGTTTTCTATGACCACTCTATATGATAAGGTAAAGTATACAACTACTAGTCCTTATTTTAAAACGGAAGTTAAAAATAACGAATATCTAAGTTACTTAACAATACGACCGGTGCCTGCAAGGGCAAACGATGTTTTATACACAATAGAAGTTCAGTATACACATAGACCAGATTTGTTAGCTTATGATTTATATGGTACTCCGGATTTATGGTGGGTTTTTGCACAAAGAAATTTAAATGTAATAAGAGATCCTATATATGATATAGAAGCAGGAGTCCAAATATATTTGCCACAGAGTCAATTTATAAAAGATACTATCGGAGCATAAATGTCTAAAATTAGAACAAATGCAAATATTACAGATGGCGCAACAAGTTTAGACAATGTATCACGTTCAACTTCGGGCGATTCGTGGAGATCATGGACTGCGTCTAGTCCTGATGAATTTTTCTATCTTCGTGAATCAGGAAATATAAGAACTAGCACTGGTGCATCTTCTAGCGGTGGCGGCGGTGGCGGAGGAGGCGGAGGAGGAGGTCCTTCGATTAACCCATTGCATAAGTTTGCAACTTATAGTTGGATGTGGTCATTAAATGTTTTAAGTGTTGAGCAAACAAATAATCCTGAATCTATTTTTAAAGGAAAAATGTTTAGAGCCGGTATAACTGTAGCTGAAGACATGGGTGGTTCTGATTATCATTTTGATAATGTGAAAATAAAAAGTATTATATCAGCAACAAAAGGACAAAGAGGAACAAGTGCTTTAACATTTGCATTTGACATTGTAGAGCCGTATAGTTTAGGTAATTTTTTGAAAGACTTAGATACCGCAGCTCAAAGACAAGGTTTTAAAAACTATGTTGAAGCCGGAATGATGCTAGCAGTTAAATTTGACGGTTGGAAAGATGATGGTAGCTATGAACAAGTCGGACCTTACAATTTCATTATAAAATTAGTACAGGCAAAATTTACAGTAACAGAAGCTGGCACAGTTTACCAATGTTTAGCAGTTGCTTGGAATGATCAAGCGTTTAACGACGAAGTAGCTACTGTAAAGGCGTCTGGAACTATTGCAGGCAGGACAGTACAAGAAATATTATCAACTGGAAATAATAGTTTACAAGCTATATTAAATGAACAAGAGCTAAAACAGGTTGAAAAAGGTGTACAAAAAGAAGCAGATCAATATTTTATTGTGTTTCCTAAAACAGAAACGTCAGCTGAAGAAGCAGCAATATTAGGGACTGCTAGTGCAGGACTTACTGATAACCCTATTGACATCATTCAGCAATGGGAATCCACCAAAGGCGGAGAGAGCACCGGCGACGAAGGACAATACAATCTTCAAAATTTTGGAGGTGATGTTAAAACACTCCAATTAGGGGTTTCAAAATCGGCACACAGTCTAGGGCCTACTATAAGAGCTTTTTATGACGGAAATGTTAACAACATAGGGTTAGCTGAATTAAAGAAAAATCCCGAAGACCCTGCAATAGTTATAAACACAAATTTTGATAACTCACAATCTACTGATGATCCAATGGTTCATGATACAAAAAATTCTAGGGTACCTTTAGATGTTGCTGGCACGCAAATTAGCCATAGTCAAAAAATTGTTAATGTTATTGAACAAGTTATTTTAGCAAGTAAGTATGGAAGAGAAGAAGGAGCATGGAAACCGCCTGACGGAAATAACAAGATAGAATGGTTTAGAATAACTGCATTTGTTTTAACTACTAACGGACCTAAGGAAGACGAGACAGGCAGAAAAGGAAAAATTTACATTTATCGTGTCATTCCGTATAAAGCCGCAGCTAATAGAATTGCATCTCCAGGTTCAAAAGGCAAAGGCGGCGGCTCACCAGCTAGGGTATATGATTATATCTATACAGGAAAAAATACAGATATCTTAAAACTAGATTTAGATTTTAATGCAACATTTTATGTACCCGTCGGGCATGATTTAGGTCAAAATGAACAATCTAGATTGTCTGGTTTTGCAGCGGGTCAAACTGATATGGATCCGATGACTTTGTTAAAATATAAGCAAGGAAGCGCAGGCGGCGACGAAGACTCATTAACCAGTTCTCAAAAACGATCAGATAGCCCAACAAGAAGTTCAGGCGGACAGCTTTTTCAACATCCAGAATCTGCTCTAAATAGATATTGGCATGAAACATTGATGAATTCAAAAGTTGACTTGTTGAAACTGAATGTAGTTGTACACGGCGATCCATACTTTTTAACAAGTACCGGAGCTGGAAATTTTATTGACAGCGGATCAGTAAATGAAACATCACTTGGTCAAATAGAATATATACGAAGTGAAGCAGATATACGTATAAATTTTGAAACGCCTTATGATCTAGGAGTGCCTTGGATGACCACGTCTCAGTACAAATTTACGGGAATGTATCAAGTGTTAACTATAGATTCTAGTTTTACTAAAGGTGAAGGTTTTAGACAGAATTTATTATGTTTACGACATAGGCAACAAGGTGACGGAACAAGTTCACCTTTGCTAGAAGAAGGTGATATTTCTAATTCTACCACAATAGCTGATCAACCTGGCACTAATATTCACGGAGGGCCATAATGGCACAAGAAAAAGACACTACATCTGCTAGAGCGCCGACTAGTGGTAGTACTGATCCCGGTATATACATTGGTAGAATTTTAAATCCAATTGACGGTAAGCGAATGGGCGAAATGCGTGTTCAACTGCTGAGTTCAGGTAAATCAGGTACTACTGGTGGTAGCAACGTAGAAGCAATCAATGCTATACCTTTACTACCTATTGGTGGCCAATTACCATCTAGTGGTCTTACAAAAAACGATCAATATGATTATAATCAACAAAGTTACGGTTTATGGGGCATACCTCCTGACTTTGGAGGATTTTGTATTGTGCTAGTCACTGAAGGAGGCGACGGTAAAGCATTTATCGTAGGATACTTTCAAGATGAGATGATGAATGCTAATATGTTTAATAACCTAGAAGCAGAGTACAATAAAAAAATTAGACCACCGGCAGTATACGATCCTGACACTAATGAACGTCAGTTAAACAACATGTCTCCTTTTAAAGGAAGCGGAACATATGCTGATAGAGTAAAATTAGAAAAAGTCAATGGTTTATGGGCTGATCCTGATCGTGGACCTCAAACAAGTGGTCCTAGGAGAGATGCTATACCTATGGTACAAGGTTGGAGTTCGCCAGGACCATACAAATATGATGGACCTAAATTAAATAGAACTCCAGAAGAGGTAGGACAAGTAATTAATGAATTACCTTTTAGTCGCCTCGGAGGTACTAATATTGTATTTGATGACGGAAATCCGGGCTTATATCGAACTACACTTGCTAAAGATGGCAAACGAGAATATGTACCAGCACCTGGCGGTGAACGTACAGTACCTCATAGTGAACAATTTAGGATAGAAACTCGTACAGGACACAAAATTATTTTACATAATAGTGAAGACTTTATTACTATTATTCATTCTAATGGCGACAGTTGGATGGAATTTACTGCAAATGGTAAAATTGATGTTTATTCTAGAGGAGGAATAAGCATGGGTACAGAAATGGACGAAAAAGCATCAATTAATTTTCATGCTCATCAATTCAATGTAGAAGTTAACGAGTTTAATATTAGCGCTAAAAACGAAATTAATATAGAGCAAAGACCTGATCCGGGGGCAGAACCTACTTTTGCTTTGAGAATTAAAGATGGAAAATTTGATATTCAATCAACTAAAGGGATTGATATCGAAAACAAACAAGGCGATGTAACTGGCCCTACTGACTTTAAATTACAATTTGATCAAGCTGCGGGTGCTTTTAATTTTAATCCTAATTCACAAACACAAATGAATGTAGCAGGCCAAAATTTTGCAATAACTGGAAACATGGCCATTGGCGGCGGCTTAGAAGCAGATACTGATAATTTATTACCGATAGGAGACATACCGTCGACTCAACAAATGCAATATTCCGAGCTTCCGATGGTTAAAGATTTGCCAGAAAGCATTTCGTTGATCGATGACGAAAAAACTTCTTATGGTGACTATTCAACAATGAAATCTGTTCTTGGTCGTGTGCCAAGAAAACATCCTTGGCGACATCAAGAAAATTTAGATCCTGAACAATATAAGCCTGAAAAAATTCTGTTCGGTGGTCCTGCACCTAAAGATTCCGAACCAGTGTACGCAAAAAGTTCTATTAGCGATACTGGTATAGCAGCCAAAAAAGTTCATGAAGAACGAGGAGGATACTAATGCCTAGATTAGAAAAAAAATTATATAAAGAAGTTGTAGTACCTTCAACTAGTAGCTTTGATTACGGATTACCTGGAAAAACGTATGTAGGGTTTAGTACAACTGATCCTAATAGAAAAACTGCTACAATATATGATTTAGAGTGTATAAAACAAGATATTATAAATCATTTTCATATAAGACAAGGTGAAAAATTATCAGATCCTACCTTTGGTACTATTATATGGGACGTGCTATTTGATCCGCTAACTGATGTTTTAAAAGAAGCAATTACAAAAAACGTTACTGAAATCATAAACTTTGATCCTAGAGTGTCAGTCGACAAAATTATAGTCGATCAGTACGAGCACGGTATACAAATAGAAGCAAATTTAACATATAAGCCTTATAATTTGACAGAATTTCTACAACTTAGATTTGATAATAGAGCAGGATTTATTGCACCTACCACACAAAACATTGTAAGAGAGTCTATACCTAGTACTGCAAATCTAGTTTAAAAACCCTGGTTTTTTGCAAGATAAATACTATATTAAGAGGACCTAGTAATGTCAACAACTGACAGACAAAATAGATTGCTAGTCGCTGAGGACTGGAAACGTATCTATCAAAGTTTTAGAAATGCTGATTTTTTGTCTTATGATTTTGATAATCTAAGACGGACAATGATAACTTATCTTAGAAAAAATTATCCAGAAGATTTTAATGATTATATTGAATCTAGCGAGTATATTGCTCTTGTTGATTTAATTGCATATTTGGGACAGGCGTTTTCATTTAGAACAGACCTTAATGCTAGAGAAAACTTTCTTGAAACTGCAGAAAGAAGAGAAAGTGTTTTAAGACTAGCTAGACTATTAAGCTATAATGCAAGTAGAAACAAAGCAGCAAATGGTCTTTTGAAATTAATTAATGTTGCAACTACTGAAAATATTGTAGACTCAAACGGATTTAATTTAGCAGGTATACAAGTTACATGGAACGATTTAACAAATGATAATGCAAATGAACAATTTACAAAAATTTTAAATGCAGCACTTCCGGTAAATGCAGGCATTGGCAATCCAATAGCTAAAAGTACAATAAGCAAAATCTATACAGAACAATACAGATTTAACTCAAACAATAATGACTTACCTATTTTTACATTTACTAGAAATGTAAACGGCGTGAACAAAAAGTTTGAAGCGGTAAGTACTGGAATAAAAGAAAACAGTGTAATCGAAGAAGATCCGTATCCTACTAACAAGTTTTCTATAATATATAGAGATGACGGTAAAGGGAAAGCAAGTAATAATACAGGCTTTTTTGTACATTTTAGGCAAGGAGAATTAGTTGACGGTAAGTTTAACCTAGAAAATCCTACATCTAATCAAGTTGTAGCAATCGACGAAACAAATATTAATGAAACAGATGTATGGTTATATAAGTTAGACGAGAACGACATTGAGCAAGAACTTTGGACAAAAGTAAGCTCAGTTGAAGGAAATAATGTAATCTATAATAGTATAGAAAAAGGTGTAAAAAATATTTACAGTATTTTGCCGAGAATCGAAGACAGAATTAGTTTAGTATTCGGTGACGGGGTGTTTGGAAATATTCCAAAAGGCAATTTCAAAGTTTATTATAGGATAAGTGATCCTTCTACTACACTAGTAACGCCTAATAATTTAGGTACAGTAGTTATTAGTTTTCCGTACATAAGTCACACAAATAAAGCGGAAACATTAACATTAACATTTAAATTAAGATATAATGTTGATAATGCATCTGAGGCAGAATCTAATGAAGATATAAAATCTAACGCACCAAGTAATTACTATACACAAAATAGAATGATTACAGCTGAAGACTATCAGATTGCTCCGCTAGTACGAAACCCAGAAGTGATAAAGACTAAAAGTGTTAATAGAGTAAGTAGCGGAATAAGCAGATATTTAGATCTAATCGACAGTTCTGGAAAATATTCTAAAACAAATCTATTAGGAACCGATGGTGTAATTTACAAGCAAAACTATAGCAAAAAAAGCAATTTTAGTTTTACTACCAAAACAGATATTGAAGGTGCTATTAGTAATGTGATTTTACCTATATTAAAAGATTATAATTTACGGAATTTTTATTACAACGAATTTCCTAGTAACAATTTATCTGGAAATAATATAACTTGGAATAGTTCTACATCTAAAACAAATCAAAATGTAGGAACATTTGTAGATAGCAGCAATGCAACGCTTTTGATAGGTGCATTTTCAACAAGTTCAACTAGGGTATTAACACCAAATTCTTTAGTAAAGTTTACAGCACCTGATGGATATCATTTTATGAATGATAATTCATTAATGCAGGGTACAGCAAATCACATAGGCGCAAAAACATCTATTTGGACAAAGATTGTCACTGTTAATAATGATAGTACAGTAAAATTAACTGATTTCATTCCTACAGGAGCAGTTGTAGACAGGGTTATTACAAAATTAAGTTCAATAATACAAGAAGATGTTCAAACAGAAATAATAGACCAGTGCTTTGATAAAAATACATTTGCCTTGCGATACGATGTTAATTTAATGCAATGGAAAATTGTAACACTAGATAATATAGATTTAGTATCTCCTTTTTCCATATCAAAGTCTGGAAATGAAACTAGTCAACAAGCTGATAATAGCTGGTTAGTACTTTTTGAATATACTGGCTCTAGATACGAAATTACCTACAGGTCTAGTAAGTTTGTTTTTGAAAGTCCGAATGAAATAAGATTTTTTTATGATTCGTCTGATAAAGTTTTTGATTCAACATCAGGCAAAATTGTAAAAGACAAAATTTCTGTTTTAAGTTTTAACACCAAACCAGACAGTTTAGAACAATTTACTCAAGATTATGATTGGGAAATTATAGCAAAAGTTAGAGATTCTGACGGTTATGTAGATGCTAGTAAAATAGAAATTACTTTTTTTGATAGCGACGAAGATGCAGTAGTTGATAATCCTGAACTATTTGATTTGATCGTAAATGACAGTGTTAATGAAAATAGTAAACTTATTTTTAGAAAAAAACAAGTGAATATCGACGGTAGCGAACAATATTTGTATTTTGATAATTCTCAAAGCAATATAATTGTATTTAACGAAAAATTAAGTTTACAAACTACTACAGTGTACGATGACGGCCAAATATTTTATTTTGTAAAAGAAGATTTATTCCAAGTTCTTAATAAAGAGTCTAACACTCTTTTGACATCTAATGACTATGTTGCAAATAAAGGCAGGGATAATTTAAAGTTTTTATATGTACACGCAGCAGATGCAGACAAGAGATTAGATCCTAGTTTGACTAACATAATAGATATTTACATGCTTACTAAAAGTTATGATACGCAATTTAGATTATATCTAGCTGATCAAGTTTTATTACCTAAGCCGCCTAGTAGTGATCAGCTATTTTTAAATTATAGTGACGAACTTAACAAAATAAAATCTATAAGTGATGAAATTGTTTATCATCCGGTAAAATATAAAATTTTATTTGGAAATAAAGCTGATACAAATTTGCAAGCAACTTTTAAAATTGTTAAAAATCCTGAAGCTGTTATTAATGAAAATGATTTAAAGTCTGAAACTCTTTCTGCAATTGATAGATTTTTTGCGATTGATAACTGGAACTTTGGCGATACTTTCTATTTTTCAGAACTATCTGCTTATGTAATGCAAGAACTTACTCCTAATTTAGTTACATTTGTAGTCGTTCCGTCAAATACTACCGATGTCTTTGGTAGTTTATTTGAAGTAAAAGCTGAATCAGATGAGATTTTTATAAGCGGAGCAAGAATTGCAGATATTGAAGTAATTGATGAAATTACAGCATCTAAACTAAATGCTAATGGCGTAATTTCTACGTCTACAACTACTGTAAATTCAGGTGTTCAAAGTTCTACACTAACAATTAATAACACAAGTACTAGTAGCGGAGGAAATAGTTACTAATGGCGTACGACAATTCACAAAATGAACCTATTTTACCTAATAAAAATTTAAATAATAGCCGTAAAAGCGCAAATCATTTACCTAAGATTTTTAGAACTCCTAGTAATAATAAATTCCTCTCGGCTACTTTAGACCAAATGATACAACCTGGGGTAATTGATAAAATTAATGGGTTTGTTGGGAGAAAAACTGCTAAGGCTTATAATGCAGCAGATGTTTATATTTCTGATGTTAATACGCAACGACAAAATTATCAATTAGAACCAGCTAGTGTAATAAAAGATGACTTAGACAACGTTACATTATATCGTGATTACAACGATTATATGAATGTGTTAGCAAATTCTAATAAAGCAGTAAAAAATGATAGCATAGTTAACGAGCAAGAGTTCTACGCATGGAATCCTCATATAGATTGGGATAAATTTACAAATTTTAGGGAATATTATTGGTTACCAACAGGTCCACAAGCTATTTCAATTTTTGGCAATAGTAAAGAAGTAGAAAGCACATATACGGTTCGTCTATCCGATAACTTAGATTCGTACAGTTATATTTTCACTCCGGATGGTAGTACACCTAATCCTACTTTAACTTTATACAGAGGTGTAAAGTATAAATTTGATGTCGATGTGCCTAATTTTCCTATTACTTTTAGAACAAAACTTACTGATTCTAGTGAATTTGATCTAGATAGTTCTACCATTCTTTTGTATGACGGAGTTGATATACAAGGGCTAGAAACCGGCAACGTTACTTTAGAACTTAGTACGTCTGCTCCTGACAGTTTATGGTATGTATCAGCTACAGATATAAATGTTCATGGTAAAATAATTGTAAAAGATATACAAGACAGTGCTTTTATAGATGTAGAAAAAGAGATTATAGGAAAAAAGACTTATAAATCTGGAAATGGCGTTACATTTAGTAATGGAATGAAAATAAATTTTGCTGCTGAAGTTGAGCCTGCATTTTATAAAAATAGAAATTTTTACGTAGAGGGTGTAGGCGATAAAATTCAACTTATAGAAGAAGCTTTGCTCAATGTATCTACTAGTTTTACAGAAGAAATTGTAGATAATTTTGATATTCAAAATTTTGATAATTTGCCGTTTAGTACAGCATTAGGTTATGCAGGACAAAAAGATTATATAGTAATTAACAGAAGTGCAAAAGACGGAAACTTGTGGTCAAAGTATAACAAATGGTTCCATAAAAGTGTAATTGAGCAAAGTGCACAATACAATAATCTTCCTATAGTAATAGATGAAACAGCTAAAGCTAATAGACCTATTATTGAATTTGAAAGCGGTTTAAAGTTATATAACTTTGGCTCTCAAGAAAAACAAGCTGTTGATTTACTTGACGATATTACAACTGATGTTTTTTCTACTATTGAAGGTAGCATAGGTTATAATATAGACGGAGTAGATGTTGCAGACGGACAAAGAATACTTTTTACAAATGACAAAGATAGTTTAGTAAAAAATAGAATTTTCAAAGTTAAGTTTATAACATACGATGGCACTATAGCTGATGATGCAAATGTAAGCGGCCGTAGACAAATTACTTTACAAGAAGAAGACGACAGTGTTTCAAAAAATAATGAAACAGTTTTAGTAAAGCAAGGCAGTAAACACGGAGGCACAGTATTTCATTTCAAAAATAATAGCTGGGCACTAGGACAAAGTAAGGACAAAGTAAACCAAAGTCCATTATTTGATATGTTTGACGAAAATGAATATAGTTTTTCTGATGTAACTATCTATCCGTCTAATACATTTACTGGTACGAAAATTTTTAGTTATAAAAGAGGCACCGGCACAAACGATGTTGAATTAGGATTTCCGCTAACTTATCGAAATATTAATAATGTTGGAGATATTGTGTTTACCTCCGACATTAGTAATGACACTTTTTCCTATTCTGATAATGAAGATGTTATTACATTATCCATATCTGATGGATATTTACATAGATACAATTCATTGGATACTTATGTACATGAGACTAATTGGAAAAAAGTAGATTCGAGTGAACAATTTGTTATACAACAAAAAGTATTTGACAGTACTTTTATTAATATTTTAATAGATGAATACAATAATAGCTGGGATTTTGTAGACGAAATGGAAATTATTGTTTACAAAAATAATCAGTTATTAATTAAAGATAAAGATTTTACATTATCGCAACATTCCACTAACCATATACAAATTAATTTTACATCTGCCTTGAAAGAAAATGACATCATTTTAACCAAGACAAAATCTAGTGCAGAAAAAAACAGTAAGGGATATTTTGAATTTCCTTATGCCTTAGAACGTAACCCACAAAATGAAAATCTTATAGATTGCACATTAGGTGAAATAAACGATCATGTGCAAACAATTACTGAAAATACAGCAGATTTTATTGGCGCATTTCCGGGCACAAGTAACTTGCGGGACTTAGGCGGGTTAAGCCAAAATGGCAGACGCTTCTTGCAACATAGTGCACCTACTAACCTTTCACTATTCCATTTTACAGAAAAAGAATATAGTGTAGTTAAAAGTATTGAATATGCAAAAAATGAATACTACATGTTCAAAAAACAATTTTTATCTATTGCTGAAAATTTAGGTTTTTCTGGACCTGTAGACATACATGTGACTAAGATTTTACAAGAAATAAACAAAAGCAAAAAAGAAACAGATTCATTTTATTTTAGTGATATGGTTCCTCAGAGTGCTTATGTTAAAACTGATCATGATGTCGAAGATTCTGACGAAATTTATTTCCCACTTAGCTCAAGTTTTAGTTTAACTGATCCTAGTTATAAAGCAGTTTTAATTTATAAAAATAACGAACAATTAATTCATGGCAAAGACTACACTTTCAATACAGAAGGGTATGCAGTAGTAACAGCTACTAAACAACCATTAGATATAATAACCATATATGAATACGAAAATACATTTGGAAATTACATACCGCCAACACCGACTAAATTAGGATTATATCCAGCATTTGAGCCAATGATGTACGAGGATACTACTTTTTTAGAAACTCAAACAGTAATTCAAGGGCATGATGGAAGTATTATTTTAGCGTTTGGCGATTATAGAGATAATCTAATTTTAGAATTAGAAAAAAGAATTTTTAACAATTTAAAAGTAAAATACGATCCTTCATTATTTAATATGGATAGTGTGCGTCCTAGTTACTATAATAAAAATAGTCTTGCGTTTAACGAAGTTAATAAATCGTTATTAGCAGATTTTGTACATTGGGCAGCCAATACTTCGTATGATTACACAAAGCAAGATTTTATAAGAGATAATAGATTTACTTATAATTATAGCTCTAGTTTCAACGACCAAAATGTATCATTGCCGGGCTTTTGGAGGGAAATTTACAAGTATTATTATAATACAGATAGACCACATACTCATCCATGGGAAATACTTGGCGAAACAATAGAACCAATTTGGTGGCGAGATACCTACGGCGAAGCTCCCTACACAAAAGATAATTTTTTAATGTGGGAAGATATTGAAAATGGTGTATTACGTCAGCCTAACCAAAGAGTAATATTTAAAAAAGAGTTTATTAGAAAAGGCTTAACTAAAATTTTGCCAGTCGACGAGCACGGGGGGTTAGTATCACCATTAGAAATAGGCCTAGTGTCAAAATACAATTCAGAGTTCATAGAACAGCCGTGGATTTTTGGTGACGGCGGGCCAGTTGAAGCAGCATGGAGACGATCGAGCAACTTCGTTTTTGCTTTATTAAAGGCGCTAGTTTTAAATAAGCCAAGTAAAGCATTTGGGACAGGATTTGATAGGGTTAACCAAGTTAGAAATAAAGCAGGTAATATTATTTACAAGCCTTCTAATAAACGTATTGAATTGCAAGACATTATATTCCCAACATCAGTTGATGAAAACCAAACACAGTATACAAGTGGTTTGGTAAACTTAATTGGTGAATTTGTAAAATCAAATGTAGATCAATCGTATAATGATTACAAGAATAAGGTTAAATCTATAAAAAATCAGTTAGGTTTTAAACTAGCTGGGTTTACAGATAAGACCAAATTAAAATTAATTTTAGATAGCCGGACACCTCTTAACAAAGGAAATGTTTTTGTACCTGATGAAAACTATCAAATATTTGTTAATGAGAGTTCTCCTATTGAGTTACTTAATTACAGCGGCATAATTATCGAACGCAGGCAAGAAGGTTTTTTAATTAAGGGATATAGTAACCAAAAAGGATATTTTAATACTCATCCTATTTTACAAAAAAGTAAAACTATAGATATAAATGTAGGAGGCATAAGCGAAAGTTTCCTAGAATGGAATAGTAACAATTTCTACACCAAAGGTGTGATTGTAAGATATAATTCTTCTTATTATAGATGTACGGTTGATCATAAAGAAGAAGATTTTCTAAATACTAATTTTGTTAAATTGCCTAATTTGCCTGTAATCGGTGGAAGAAACGTACAAATACCAACAGTGTTTAACACAAATAATGTAGTAGAAGTGCCATATGGCACTCTTTACTATACAATTCAAGAAGTAGTAGACTTTATTGCTTCCCATGCATCTTATTTGAAAAATAAGGGTTTTGTTTTTGATTACTTTGACGATAGTGTTGGTAAAATTTTAGATTGGAATCATTCAATTCAAGAATTTGTATTTTGGACTTTATACGAGTTAGACGAAGGATCAGCTATTGCTCTTAGCCCAAGTTCAAACTTATTACAATTTGTAAGTGAAAAAAGTGTAGTATCTAATGTACTTGACGGACCTAATGATTACACATTGTTAAACGCTACTGGCAACATACAAGATTTTGATAACGTCTTTGTTCAAAGATACAACAATGATTTTTCGATGTACTTGTCTGATGAAAATGGTGCAGGAATATATTATATTGAACTACCAATGACACAAACTGAACATGTTGTGTTATTAGATAACAGTACTGTGTTTAATGATATAATTTATGATACAGTGCCTGGATATAGGCAAGAAAGATTACAAATTCTAGGTTATAGAACTGATAATTGGTCAGGAAATATAAACATACCTGGTTTTATATACAATGATTCAACAGCAAAAAATTGGGAAGAGTACCAAAATTATATAGTGGGTGATTTAGTAAAATATAAACAGTACTATTATATTGCAAAAGATAATGTAGAGGGATCAAATTTATTTAATGAGTCTGACTGGGTAAGTATAGGCGATAAACCTAGACAAGGCCTTTTACCTAATTTTGAGTATAAAAGTAATCAGTTTACTGATTTTTATGATTTAGATAGTGATAATTTAGATACCGAACAACAAAAATTTGCACAACATTTAATCGGTTATCAAAAACGAGATTATCTAGAAAATATTATCAATAATAGTGTAAGCCAGTATAAGTTTTACCAAGGAATGATATTAGAAAAAGGCACAAAAAATTCCTTAAATAAATTATTTAATGTGCTTTCTAGTAACGATAAAGATAGCTTAGAATTTTATGAAGAATGGGCAATTAGAAACGGCCAATATGGTGGTACTAATATTGTAGAAGAGTTTGAATTTAATTTAGATGAATCGCAATTTATAGTGAATCCGCAGCCTATACTTTTAAGTTCAACAAATAGCAGTAATGATACTGAAGTTGTTTATAGAGTTAAGCCATTTGATATTTCAGTTAAGCCTACTAATTATAATAATCTACCGTTTCCGTCTAAAGAAATCACAAACATATATACAAATGATGTTGGATATGTTCATAAAGCAGACGTAATTAAAACCTTATCAAATTTAAATGAGCTAGTTGCAACTAAAACTAGTGAAATTAATCAAGGAAATTTTGTTTGGGTAGGCGATTATAATGATAGCTGGAGTGTATTGCAACACATAAATGCTAATTTAACTTTACAAAAAATTTCTAATAACACCTTAATTTTTTCCGAAATAGTAAGTAATATTAGTCAAGGTGATATTATTGGAATAGATAATGTATATTTTACATCAGTTAACGAAAATGTAGTGTTAGCTGATTCTACGAAATATTTGGAATCTAATACTGTACTATCTAATTTTGCTTATTTCTTAAAAGTTAGTAGTGTTGATAAAAACAAAATTACTTTAGAAATTCCAACAATACTTCAAGATAGTTTTAACACAGACTATGATGTTGATAATGCAACTATTACAAGATTCGAACCGTTTAGGTTTACTACTGTAGATAACGCAAATAAAGCGTTACAAAAATATTATGAGCCAGCAACAAAACTATGGATAGACAACATAGTAGATAACAAATGGAAAGTTTTAGAAAATACAAATAGCTATTCGCTTGTTGAAAATTTAAAAGGACCGACCGATCACGAATATTCTAAATCATTTGGTAGTGTAATATCTAGTAATGTTGCTAATAATGTAATGGTTGTTGGTGATTATCTTAACGAAAACGGTAAAGTTTTTGTTTATCGTCGTCAAAATTCTAAAAAAGGATGGTATCTTTCACAAACAATTGAGCCTTCGAACTATGCTGATCCTAATCAAGAGTTCGGTAAAACAGTAAGTGTTAGTGATGATGCGAAATGGTTAATAATAGGGTCGCCTGCTGCATCTAATGTAAAATCAAATTACAAAGGTGATTTTTCGGTAGATACTGCTTATAACGCAGATGACATAGTGTTTTATAGCGAAAGATTGTGGAAAGCAAAATTTGATTTACTTTCAAGTTCGGCGGGTGTAAATTTCAATACGTTTGACAGTGTAGTACAAAATGTATTTGATTTGAATGAAGAAAATACACAATCAGATAAAAATGACATAATTTATGTAGGAAATTATTCAATACCGTTTGGCACAACTGTAACTCCGTTTGAACAACCAGTTGATCATATATTAGTAAGAGCGCCTGCGGCTCTATACAATAATACTTTGTCAGATACTGAAAATTGGCAAGTAAAGTTGCAGTGGAACTTGCTAACTTTAGGCAATCAAGATCAAAATACATTAGTAGAAGTACAACCGTTTAATAATCAATATGCAGCCAGTGTTTCTAATACATCGCTAACAGGAATAAAAGACATAGAAAGTAGTATTGATATTGTTCTATTCTTTGATACTTTACCTGTTGTACCGTCAGTGGGCGAAACAATTCAAACGAGCACAGGCACAGGAGTTGTTGATTATGTTTACGGTAACGAAGATGCAAAATATGTTATGTATATTACAAACGTTACTGGTAGTTTTAACACAACCGACTCTGCTTTTAGAGCTTCGGGCGAATTCATAGGTGACTTTGAAAAACAGTTAGACACCGACGGCACGGTATATGGTGGTTTTTGGAAAATTTCTACTACTTCGTTCACGCCAACTTATGCCAGCGGATTATCAGATAGCGGTCGAGGACTAGTTTTTGTAGATATGTCAAAAACAAATGATTTTACAAATGTATATTATAATATTTTTGATACAAATACAACTGTAATTGATAGTGAAAATAATAAAAACAGTTACATTAGACCGTTGAGTAATGTTGGGTTCCCAAATGTAAACGGAGTCAATGGTGAAATTTTAAGTACTAGATACGTAATTAGAGCACCTAAATTACTAACTGATACTTTAAGCAACGATGATACTATAAACTTATTTGTTAATGAATTACCAAACTATAACAATGGCGTAGAAAATCCATTATCGTCAATAAATTTATCATCAGATGAAGTAAACGGGCTAATAACTGTAGATGATTTATGGGATGGATATATTCAATTATCTTTTACTAAGTTTCAAACTAATGGTACTCCTTATGAACCAAAAATAGGACAGACTATTAGAGATATGAGAACCGGTGCAACCGCTAGAGTTGAATATTATCAAAGAGATAATCTTGATGCAACATTATTTGTATCTAATGTTACAGGAAATTGGAGCAAGGGTGAAGATTATAATGATCTTTCTGAAATTGAATTTTTAGGAAATCCAAGTGATCCGTTAGGTGTATATCAAATTGACCGAGAAATGGGCGATATACAGTTTATTTCTTTAGGTTCGAGTACAATAGGTAAGTTAATTGTAGTTGATACCCAAAGCGACATAGAACTAGTAGAATCAGCAAATAGTTTTTCTAGATTAGAAAATGCAGAATATTATTTTTATACTGCAAGAGAAGTAAGCGGTGAACCAATTTCTTTAAGTGCTCCTAGTATTTTAAATGCAAACTGGGCACAAACTTTTAGTATACCTGCAGACGAAAACGGTACTTCTAGTGCATACACTAATCAAGGAATGTATTCTTTATATATGCTTAACGGTAGTCTTTATGCAGAATACGGATCATATGTGACTTCGGATTCTACAAATAATTACTATTTAGGATCCGATGTAAAAATAAGGCAACAAGGTGATAATTATAAAGGTTATATTCATGCTGCGGGTAACGCTACAACAGCAATACCAGGCAAGTTACATTTTATAAACAAAGGCACCTACCAAAATATACAGTATGACTGGGAATATAGTAAAAACAAAAAATACAAAGGCCCATTTGACGAAACTTTAACTTATGAAAAAGATGACATTGTAGTAGTTACAAGCACAGCAAGAGATCAACTTTATAAAGCAAAAATCAACATAGCAGGCGGAACTCCGTTTGCTGCAAGCAGCTGGGAATTACAAGAAGACTATATAGATTATGTAGGTTACATTCCTAATACTACTAACATATCGGTAATAAACGATTCAACAGAGTATTCGGGATCATTAGAAAGTGACAATATGATTGCATTTGCTAATGAATTTGATATATCAAAAGATGGTGACGTAATAGTTGTTAAAGTTAATTACAATAATGAATCAAAGATATTAGTTTATAGAAATGTCCAAGAAAATTATCAACTAGGACAAACAATCGTTGTAGGCGACGAGTCTAGTGTTACTAAAGAATGGGTAGTGAGTATTAGTAATGATGGCATGTATATTGCTGTAGGAAAATCATTAGAGGATACTTACCAATACGACGAAGGACAGGTATTTATATACCAACAAAAAAATGGTATTTTTGAATTAGTACAAGTTTTAGAAAATGCAAATAAAAGTAACAGCGAAATGTTTGGTTATGTTGTAAACTTTGATGATAACAAGTTAGTAGTCAGTGCCCGTAATGCAAGTGCTGAAGTTCCTACTAGCTTTGACTCTGGATTAACAAGTTTTGATGCAGGATTTACAAACTTTAATTATACTAACGAATTCCAAGGTATAGTTTACATATACGAAAAAATTAAAGATAGATTTTTGCTTGGGCAAAAACTATTTGTAAAAGATCCCGATGTTAGACAATTTGGAAAACATTTACATTTAAAAAATAACAATATCTACGTCGGACTTCCGATAAAGCCTGAAAATTCTACTTCTACACATATAGGTGAAATATACAATTTCAAGTTGCTAAATGTTAATGAACCTATGTGGTCAGAAAAGAGAAGCATACAAGCAGCAGTAGATTTAGAAAAAATCAAAGAAATATATCTTTATAACACAAAAACAGGCAAAAAATTAGCAAACTTAGATTACATTGATATAAATCAAGGTAAGATAGCAGGTGTTGTTGATCAAGAAATTAGTTATAAAACTTTTGATGATCCGGCAGTATATTCAAGTAGTATAGAAAATGTAACTGTAGACAAAAATAATGCCTGGGGAGATGCCAATGTAGGAAAAGTATGGTGGGATCTTACAAATGCTAATTTCTTCAATGCATATCAAAAAGATATAATCTACAGTGCACAAACATGGAATATGCCTTTTGTAGAAAATTCAATAGATGTATATGAATGGACAGAGAGCATTTTTACTCCAGAAAAGTATAATCAACTTTCTCTAGCTCAAAATGCAGACACCGTGAGATATGATATAAGCGGTGAGGCAAAAACATCTTACAATACGCTAAAAGTTTATGACTATGTTAGTAAAACTTTTAGTACAAAATATTATTTTTGGGTAAAAAATAAAACTTCAATTCCTGTGTCGTCTGATAGACAATTTACAGTTAAAACAATTAGTGAATATATATTAAATCCTGTAAGTAGCGGTGTTGAATTTGTTTCATTATTGTCAAGTGATAGATTCGTTCTTAACAATGTTGAAAAATATCTTTCCGGCACAGATGTAGCATTGAATATTCAGTACTATAAACAAGATAGTAAAATTTCTAATATACATACCCAGTATGAAATACTTTCTGAGAATTTAGGCACAAGCCAGCCATCCGACGACATAATAGAAAAATGGTTTGATAGCTTAGTGGGATATGATAATAATTTACTTCCAGTGCCTGATGATAATCTGCCGGTAAAGTACAAATACGGTAATTTATCAACTCCGAGACAAAGTTGGTTTATTAATAGATTCGAAGCAAATAAACAACTTATAGAAAGAGTAAACTTTGTTTTAAAAGATAACATAATTGTTGAAAATAAAAATTTAACACCTTTACTTGCTTCAGATAGTATTGAAGATGTAAATATAAATTCCTATGATTTGATAGTAGACGACTTGTTAGATTTGGAAGAAATACAAACAGAAAAATTAAAACCTGCAATATTGCATCCTACAGTTGTTAATGGAAAAATTACCGATGTTACAATTGTTGATTATGGCAGAGGTTATAAAAAAGTTCCAGATGTTGAAATTTACGGCAAAGGAATAGACGCTAGCATTGAATTACAAATCGATTCCCTAGGTAGAGTAGTGTCTGCTAAAGTAATTAATCAGGGAAAAAACTTCACAGATAATACAATCTTAAAAGTACGTAATTTTAGTGTGTTAGTTAAAAATGATACAACTTTAAATTCTAAATGGGCTATTTATGAAAGAAACATTACTTCTAATTCATGGGTGCGAACAGTAAAACAAAAGTTCGATACTACGCTTTATTGGGATTATGTAAATTGGTATGAAAGTGGATACAACGATAATTCAAAAATAGATCATGTGGTTGCAATAAGTGCCGACTTGTACAATACTAATATAGACATAGGTCAAACTGTAAAAATTACAAATATCGGTTCCGGCGGCTGGCTATTATTGAAACGAATTAGTAATACGAATAGCTTAGATTATACAGTTGATTATCAAACTATTGGTAGAGAAAACGGCACAATACAACTTAGCGACAAGCTATATTTACCACCATCGTTTGGCTACGATAGTAATAGCTTTGATGTTAAATTCTATGATTTCTTACCAGTGTACGAATTAAGAAATATTTTGAATGCAATTAGATACAATTTATTTGTTGATGATTTACTAATAGAATTTAATAGATTATTTTTTGCTAGTATAAGGTATGTGTTAAGCGAGCAAATGAATGTAGATTGGTTGTTCAAAACAAGTTTTGTAAAAGCTAAACATAATGTAGGCGCACTAAGAAAAGACATCACGTTCAATAACGACAATTTAGCAGACTATGAACAGTACTTAAATGAAGTTAAACCCTTTAAGTCTAAAATTAGAGAATATTCAAGTTCTTACGAAAATTTAGAGCCTACAAATAGTTTTGTAACTGATTTTGATTTAACTCAAGTTTATGATGCAACTGAGGGTAAATTAATTCATCCAAGTAATAAAATAAAAAATAATCAAGTTGATATTTTACAAGACCTAATAGAATCTTATCCTAACAAACATTGGTATGATAACATAGGTTACTCAGTTGTTAAGATTAATATTACTGATAATGGCAGTAAGTACAGAACACCACCTACTGTCAAAGTCATTGGCGGAGGCGGCACAGGAGCTGAAGTTAAAACATATATTGGATCTAATGGCAAGCTAATCAAATGTGAAGTTATTAATGAGGGCTTCGGCTATACAAGTACACCTACATTAGAAATTAGTCATAATTTAGAAGATGGCGGTAAGCCAGCTATACTAAGTGTAGAACTAGGAAATGGGTTACATAGGTCAGTTTTAACGGGAATAAAGTTTGATAGAACAGCAGCAAGATTTACTATTACTGAAATAAATGCAGAAGAAAATTTTGTAGCGTCGGGCAGTAATTACGAATATAATTTACAATGGCCAATGGTATTATCTAACGATAAAGTTGAAGTGTATGCAGGTACTAGAAAGCTACTTAGAAGTGAATATCAATATTCTAATGTTAAGGACAATACTAAAACATTTGATCGTAGTTTAGGAAAAATTACCACTACAGAAGCATTACCTAAAAATACACAAATTAAAATTATATATAAAAAATCATTAGAATTACTTAATGCAGCAGATAGGGTAAATGCATACTATACACCAGCTACTGGTAGTTTAGGTAAAGATTTGGCTCAGTTAATGACTGGAGTAGATTATGGCGGCGTAGCAGTCAAAGGTACTGGTTTTGAGCAGATTCAAGGCTGGGATAATGATCCGTGGTACACATCTGAATGGGATGCATATGTTAATACAAACGACGATGAAGTTTTTGAGTTTGATCAATCTACAGTAGAAATACAACTATCAAAACCATTAGCTGAAGGTACAGTTTATAATGTATATCTAAATAATGTAAGGCTAGATGATCCAAATTATGACGGTAGTACAATTGTAGACAATCCAAATGCAATTATGCAAAGTTTAGTAGGTGATGGTGTTACACAAACAATGTACTTGGATGATTTTAAATTATCTACTTATCAGGACGATGGTAATAATACAGGCGTTGCGATAATTCACGGCGCAGGTGATAAATTAACAATTAGAAAAAGCACAAGTGACGGTACTTACAATCTAAATCCAAACACAATTGACACTGAGATAAGTGGCGGAAATATAAATTACGGAAATGCAAGAGGAGTATTATCAGAAGATATTGTGGCAGACGGAGACGGTTTTGTTACTCCTACTACAAGTAGCAGTGTTGAAGAACATGTGCCTGGTCAGGTGCTAGATTCATTAAACATCAAAGTCTATGAAAGACCTACAGGAACTAATAGTAATATTTCTACTAATATATATTATGGCAATGGTGTAGAAACAAATTATAATATTTCAAGTAATATTTTTGATGTAACACAAGTTATAGTAAGTATTGATAACATTTTGCAAAAATATGATGTAGATTACACAGTAAATGTCGAAACAAATCAAATAGAATTTTCGGTTGCACCTACAGATAGGGCTGTTATTAGGATTAATAATTTTGGAATATCTGCAGATAATATAGTAGCAAAATCTAAATACGTAAGTGACGGTAGTTCGATTTCTATAATTTCTGGGGTATCATATAAAACAACTTTGCAAAGTATAGTAAGGAAAGACGGAAAAAACTTAAAACATATATTAACAAATGATAACGGAATTGTTGTTATTGAACTAGGTGATGCTTTAGAAAATGGTGATACAATCGAATATGTAATTTTTGATTCAACTATTGAAGATTCTCTTAGTACTATAGTTACTGAAGAAATACCAACTGACGGTAATAATACGTCATTCACACTATCAAATTTACCCATGCAAAGTCTGCCTTACGAATGGAATACTGTGGTTATTTGTAACAATAAATTGCTTGACCCTGGATATGTGCAAAAGTTTGAAATAAAAACAAACCAAGTTGAATATGAGTTAGATAATTCGCAAATTGACTTAGGTAACATAGCAGGTTATAAATTACACGTAGAAATTGATAACGTTCCTTTAATTGCAAATCAAGATTATACATGGAATAATATTGATGGAACTATAACTATCACTAATTTGTATAGTTTGGATAATAAAAAAATATTAGATGTTTACATTAGACACAATGTAGATTACAAATTTGGCACTTTTGACAATAACAATATATTTACAACAACACAAGATACTATACATTTTACAAATGTATACAATACATCAGATGATGTAAAAGTTATAACGTTTGCTAACCACGATAACAGAGCAATTAGTGGCAAAGAATTAATGTAAAAAATAGAGATGACTCTATAATTAATAATGATTATATAAAATTATCTAATATACAACGTGGAAAGATTTATCTTAACAAAGCGGCTTATGATGCACAATATGTTTGGGTAAGTAAAAATGGTAACTTGCTTGTGC
>Ga0255777_10000294_pt1 | contig 46777 bp, 59 predicted proteins | sample 101ome_15_FD_179975 | JGI IMG/M metagenome (GOLD analysis project Ga0255777, IMG submission 179975) | Coastal salt marsh microbial communities from the Groves Creek Marsh, Skidaway Island, Georgia - 101402AT metaG (version 2) | ecosystem: Environmental > Aquatic > Marine > Intertidal zone >... | reverse complement strand
TTTTCTGTTCTCCAAAATCCATTTCTGTGACTAATACACGATTACCGATTGCACGAACATTTTTTGTTTTAATAGAATTAATGTTAATAGCCATTAATCATTCACCCTTTTTTACAAAGTTGCCTTCGTCATCCTCAATCCAATCGTCTTCTTCTACCGCTTCTACTGGCGGTTCAAACTCTTTTCTTCTTACAGGATGCTGATCAGGTGTATTTGGATTGGCATTTTCATAATACTCTTTTAAAACATCTTCACGACTTCTAATAACTTTACCACCAGGACCTAATTCGTCACCACGTGCATTAATTTTAGCATTACCTACAGCAGGTGTCATTTCATTTCTCTTTCTAAGAAGATCCATGTCAATTTGCTTACCCTGCATAGTTTTATATACTTTTTGACCTTTTGCTTTTTGTACCATAGTAGTACCTCCTAAATATAGTTATATGCTTACTTATCTCAAGAACTCTCTCCAATCCAGGTCAAACTGGATTGAATTAATACGATGTACACCTATCAAATACAGCACATAACTTGCTACACTTGATCCACGTCCTACACCCCACACAATGTTATTCTCACGCATAAAGTCTACGAGATAAATCATGTAACGTAATAAGTTGTGCATATCACGTTCTTTGAAAGCATCTAATTCTTCCCATATGCGATCTTGTACATGTTGCGGACAAGGTGTTTTTGCTTTGCCTAGGACATATTCATATACATTAATGTCTTTGTATTCATCAGGCATAAACCATTCACTTTGGCATACACCGTCAAAAGTCTTTTGATCTACATCTAATGGGATATACTTCTGTAGCTTGTTAAAGCCTTGTTCTTCCATAGCCGCATTAAAACGGTCTATGTCATCACTTGGATCACATAGTACAACATGCATCTTATCCGCATGACCACTATAAATCATATCGATAAGATCGCGGTTAGAGAATCGTGGAATACCTAGTTCGTCAGTTTTCATAAGCATACATGTATTTTAACTGATATTGATCAGATTGTCAAGTCCATTATCGCCATTTTGTTCAGATTGTTTTAATAAAGCAGAAGCTCGTCTTGCACGAGCCTCTTCTTTATACATTTCTAATATAGTAGCGATTTGTGCTTGGACTTGAGGGTTGCGAGATTGAAAATATTTACGGCCTAATTCTGAGATCTTATCTTCAACCTCAGAATCTGTTAAAACACTAAAACTATCTACTAAAGGATTAAACATTATGCTAGTACTTCAAATGTTCCTCTGTAATCTAAGTGTACAGTTTGACCACCGTCAGTAGTCCAAGCATCGATCATTAATGGATCTGTGCCAAATGTTTCTGTTACTGTCACTTTATTACCGTTGCCGTCTACAGGCCATGTAATACTACTTACACGAATAGCACCACCGTTAGCTGCTTCCCATGTAATTTGTCGACCAACTGTGTCGCTTCTAATTGCCATTGTTATTTTAGACATATGACCTGTTTCGTCCCATCCGCCTAAAATTAATGTAACATCGTCAGTAACCGTAACGTTTTGATACAGCCCATCTGTCCATTCAAGAGTTGTATCTTGATTGATATTTCCTGTATTATAAACTAGTTCTGAAACTGCTCTAGTTGATGCATTGGTAATATCATTACCATTAAAGTCATTTGATCCATCTAAACGAGCTGCATTTGTTAGCAGTTGTGCTAGTTCAGTATTTGCTGCTTGTAATGATGTTTTAATTTCCCTAAAGTTATCTCTAAAACCTTGGGTGTCATTATCCTGTCCTGCGACTGGATATTCTTCGTCTATATTTGTAAAAGTTACTGTACTCTCGGCCATTATAATATCTCCTAAAATTATTTATCGTACTTATACATTGTATCTGTAATTTGCGAACAACAGGTATTTAGAATTACTAGATTCTTTGGTACTATCCATTAAATATCTATCAAAATCTAAATTAAACTTGCTAAAATCAAAACCACTTGCTTTAATAGCACTTAGAATGATTTGACTAGTTCCCGGTTTACAGTAACACAACACTATTGCAGGTGTATAACCTAATTCGTTGACACTACCTGCCTGTGAAGACCTCATCCATAAAGGAACAAATTCTCTATTAGTTGTTCCTAACTCTCTTATGTGATCACGCATGTTATTTAGATTACTTATATATCGTTTGTTATCTAAACTTTGCGATGCATCTATTTGGGTATTGTCTGTTTTAACTGTGTTTTCGTTTTGAGGTCTTCTAGTGTATACAGGACCTAACCCTTGTAGAATTTTTATTATGTTTGATTCTGTTCTTTGATCTACATTGAACCCTTCGGTCCATCTAATTCCTTGAGTTCCATCATCGCGAGTAAAGATGTTAAACTCGTTACCAAATGTTACTGTGTAATTTCTATTTCTAGTTTGTATTATAAATTGTGGTGGAACATCGTACTCGTAGTAATAGTTGTCTACAGATGTACTTGCAATATCAGCTGTAATTTTATTTCCAGTTTCTATATTAAATACTTTTTTAGTTCTTCCTATTTCTGTATCATTAGGATCATTAACTTCTAAATATATTACTTCGTATACATTGTCATTCGTTCCTGGAACATTTGCAGTAGCAGTTTTTAAATCTCCAACTCTGTATTGTTTACGTTTGTGATTTTTTGAAGTTGCTGCTACAAATTTTTCAACATCAACTGATTCAATGCCAGCATATGCTAACATCTTAATTTCACGTTGGACACCAAAGTTTGGATCTTGTGGCCTGTAAATATATTCAGGAATAAAAATTTCCGGGTCTGAAACAAAATCAGCATACTCTTTTCTAATTTCTTGTTTTAGGAAAGGTTTTAGGAATAAGTTATTATATTTTACTGTATCTGGATCGTTTACTTTAATAGTAAATTCTCTTTGTTCGATACTATATTTGAATTGATCTTCTGCGTTTACTACAAATTTATATTCTCTGTCTAGTGTAGTAGTTCCTCCATCTAACAATAGTGTATCGTTGTCAAAAACTACTAGGCCAAATTTATCATAGTCAAACTCAACCCATAGTCCACTATCATTATCAAATATATTAGAACTTGTACTTAGGTGATCACTTGCAGTAGTGTATAACTGTCCGTTATATTTTATAACATCACCTGATTTATAGTTTCTACTACCTCTCCAAATACTACGGTAAACATTTTGTCCAAACGCATTAACTTTACCAACTATTTCACCATCAAAAGATAATTGCAATCCTGGTGGCAAACGCCCACTTGCTAAACTATAAAGTACTCTGCTGTTAGGCACACTTGTTGTAGCTTCTACACGTAATACACTAATAATATTAGTATTGATAGTTCCTAAATCTCCGTCTGTGATCCAAGTTGTTTTACTATCAATTTCTCCAAGTAAACGCAATTTAAATGTTTTAGAAGCACTTACATTTTCATCAACTTGGTCTGGAGTAAAGCGTGTTGCTTTAATTGTAAATTTATACCATTTAGTAACTTCTGCTTGATAAGGAACACGGCCTGCTATTTCACCATTTGATGTATCTAGTACTAGACCTGGAGGAAGTATACTTGCTGTATTATCATCATTTAAAGATTCTAAACTATAACTAACAAAACCTACTTGACTGTTTGTATCAATAACATCTAGAGGAATTGTAACATAGTTATTAGCACGTTTAATACCTAAGTCACCTGGAGTAATCCAAATAGGAGTACGCAAGTTTGTGTTATCAGCTGTAAATGTTCCTGTACCTACTTGTAGTACAGTGTTATCTACACGGAAGAAGTCATCACCTACAACAAAGATTCTAAATGTTCTTCTTGCAACAGTGTCTCCGTCTGTAACACTAACTGTAAATTGATAAAATCTATTTAATTTTTTTGGCGGGCGTTCTGAAAAACTAAAGTCCCATGTAGCAGTGTCATAAAAGAAGCTATCGAAGCCGTTGGTGCTTCGAAGACCAAAATCATAACCTCCGCTAATTAAATCATAAGGAACAGTATCGTAAGTTCCGTCACTATACTGTAGTCCTTTTTCGATGGCTAAAAGTGGATCTACGATTCCTATTATTCTTCCGTCACTGGTTAATTCTGTTCCTGGAGGTAATTCTCCATCACCTTCTGCAATAAAAAATTCTAATTCATCGCCTGCGATAAGATCATCATCTGTTGCTTGTAGTTGGAATTCTATCGGACTGCTATCTAGTATATACAGTGTATCATTATTACCAACTGGCAACAATCCTGGATCCGTAACCCAATTAGGTGCGTCTGGACCAGACACTGTCATTTTAAATGTTCTATCTCTTACGGCATTATCAAGTGACGCACGTAATACAAATCTATATTCTAGTTTACGAGCTACCTCGTATGGTGTTCCAGCAATCTTATTATCTTGCAAACGCATGCCAGGTGGTAACTTCCCACTTATTAGTGAAACAGTTGCACGTGAAAGAACAGGTAATGCAACCTGTGTAGTTATATTTTCTTCAAGGTCTGCTAGTATTGTATCTGATTTTGCTGTCCAAAGTTCTGCCATATTTTCATCCTATATAGCATATTTATCGGATCTAAGTTATAAATCCTAGATCAACAGTATTGCCTACATCCGGGTCGATAGTTGCAAAGTCCATGTCTACATTTTGCATAATGAACTCTATTGCATTAGCATATGTTTCTCTAAATCCGCCAAAATCAAAACCTGTTAAATAATCTCCAAATTCTCTAATATCGTATCCGTATATTAAACCTTCGATATTTGCAGCAATGCCGCCTTGACCTTGGATAGTGTTTGCTTGGAGTGTATTAACACCTATTATGTTGTTGTTATCTGCATTTAAAGTAGCAGTTAATTGTGGAGCAGTATCATGGGCAACAACACCTGTGCTATCTAGATCTACATAAACTGTCTGTCCATCTACTCTTGTGTTAGTTCCTTCTCCGCCTCTAACAGTAAGTGTCTGCCCTCTTGCTACTGTAAGAGATCCGCTATCCGATAATACTACTAATTGATCTAAACTATCTGCACCGTTAATTGTAATGCCATTTGCTGTTGAAGATAGCGTAATGTTACTTCCGCCGATTATTCTTTTAAAGCCGTGTATACCGTCTACTTTACCTCCGTAGATACCATCGCCTAAACTTCCTAAATTTTCAACATTAAATTCTTCAACAATTCTTAGATCTAATTCTTCAAAGTTATTATTGATCTTAGTAAATGATTCGCGGAGATCATCACCAGTTCCGTCGTTTGCGATTGTACCCGTATTAATATATTGTATTGCCATTTATATCTCCGTTACCATGTATCTGCTGACCATGCTACTCGTTTCCAAACGTTTGCAACACCGTCATAGTCTGTTGTGCAATAGTACATGTATGTTGCATCAAATGCAACCATGCCCTCTTGATCGCCACTTATACCAATAGACGTAGTTGGTACTGTGCTTGTAATTTTTACTTTTCCTGTGTTAGAAGAAAGTGTTAGATTTCCTGTTGCTAATACTTCAATAGTGCTTGATGCGGCTGCTGATATTGTAGTTGCATTTGGTATACTTAGGAAGCCACCTGGTTGCAAGTTTATTCCGCTATTACTGCTAATACCTAACGCACTGCCTTTTTTATCTAAGTTACCTACAAGTGTTGTAGCAATTACTTTGTTATTAATAGCGTCAACCATTACACTAGAGTCATCTGCAAATACGCTACCGTTTAGGTCACCTTCAACAACGCCAAAGAATTTGCCCTGTTCTGTATCAATTAGTATTGTACTATCATCTGATGTAATGTGACCTTTTAGTTCAAGGTCGTTATTAACAATTAGATTGTCTGTATCGAGCGTTTCAAAGTAGCCGCCTTTTAATCTCCATATTTGTCCTTTGCCTGTTGGCTGTATAGGTGCTAGAATTTCTGGAAAGTCATATATTCCGCCTAAAGTAATGTCAGTTATTTGAAAATCACCGAAGCCATCTGTGTAAAACTCGCCCATTACTTTTACAGCCCTATCTGCTGCACCGCTGGCATCTCCAATTTGTAATTGCATAGTAGTGCCAAAGATTTCTTCATCTACATGACATTTTAGTGTTATGCCTCTGTTTTGAAATTCTCCGGAATACTGTTGATAATTTTGCAACATTAAACTTCTAGTTGATGCACTGTTTATTATTACGCGACTGTCTTCTGCGAAGATTTTTGTAAGAGCATCGTTGCCTTGTCCGAGCCACTGTATTTCGCCATCAATCTTAGGACTATTAAATCTATCAGTTACATTATCATATACAACACGATCGCCATCATCTGCAATCAAGCGTCCGTTTAAATCACCTGTATTGTTTACATCAATAGTAAGTGTGCCGTCTACAATTTCTGCTTGTGTTACAAAATCTGGAACATCAACTAAGTCAGTAAATGAAGCACTAGTTGCAACATCTGCTAAACCTGCAATATTTGATACATTTACAACAAAATCGTTTTCACTAGCAAAGTCAGTGTCGTTTACTAGCTGACTTAGTCTAGTAGGAATAATAGGTTTATTAGTAATATCTGCCCAATCACTTGATATGTTCGATGGCTTGTTAGTTAGATCATTATAATCTCCACTAAACAAAATGGGCTTATTATCTAAGTCGTTATAGTCATTACTAATTGCAACCGCTGCAATAGATCCTCCACTAGCGTTTATGTTATTAACTGTTAGTGTATCTGCAACTATTGTTCCGGATGCGTTAACATTAACAACGTCAACAATACTACTTCCTAACAAGTTTAAATTATCACCTGTTGGTAGTTCTTTAATTTGCTTGTCGCCAGCTGCGTCAAATACTAGTGGAAATCTGTTTGCCATTATCTATGTTCCTGTTTTATATATTTATCGTGTTTCTTACTTACCAACTAATACTTCAATAATTCCTTTGCTATCATCAGTTTTAGCTTCAACTGCTTTACCAATAATAGTTCCGTATGCAGGGTTGTTATCTACACATGCATAACCTGGAATTGCACTAGTAACAAGTATGTCACCTTTGTTTACTCTACCTAGTACTTTACATGGAACGCGACCTGTTAGTGCTACTGCAATAACATGTTCACCTTCTAACGCACTATTCATCAAGTGTGCAGGTTCTGTTGAAACAATTCCTGCTACTCGACGATCGCCTTTTGCACTTGTTAGTGTAACTTCAGCTTCGCCACCTAGTACAACTACTGTACCTGGATCGTATGGTGCATCACCTAAGTAGTTTTCTGCTAAGTCAGCGTATTTTGCAGTAGTTGCAGTACCTGAGAATGTTGTACCATATACTGTGCTCCATGGACTTGCAGCACTACCAAGGTTTCTTGTTCCTGTTGGAACAATGTTAGTATCAACTACACCGTTAACACTAATAGCATCTGCTGCGGCATTACCTAAATTGACATTGCCATTTAGTGAAGTTGCTTGTGTTACATTTAATGTTCCTGCAATAGTTGTATTACCTAATGCATCAACTTGTAAACCACCACCTTGTGTAGCAAGTGTACCACCTACTGATAAGTCACCAGCTACTGTTGAATTACCAGTTGTAGCATCTACAGTAAATTTTGATTGTGCTACAGTAAAGCTAACTTTAGAATTAACTACGGCATTATTAATTGTTAATGCTTCAGTATTGTTACTTACTGCAACAATAGTACCTAATGCTGAACTAGTATAAGCACTTGGAGCACCTAGGGAGAAACCTGTGGTATTGTTAGTTTCTTTAGTGTCTAATGCTTCGATAAAGTTTGTGTATGTCCAAGGAGCAGCAACATATCCATCACCTGTTAGTGCAGATACGTTCCCTTGTGCATTACCTTCATCTGTTGCACCAGCAGCACCAATATTAACTGCGCCTGGCATATCAACTCTTGGAGCACTAGAAGCATTACCGCCGTTTGATTCAAGAATTTTCCCGCCAGCTGGTGTAGTCATTGTTATTGTACCACCTGCTTCTGCAAGAACTACGTTAGTTGAAGTACCGCCAATAATGTAACTAGTTGCTTGTAAACTACCGTTACTTGTTCTTCTAGCCATACTATTGTTAGCAGAACCAATACTTACTGCTGTAGTACCATATACGCCTTCAGCTTGTTTAATTAGAGCCGCACCAACTAAGTTGTTACCTGCGGAAACTGCTACCGGAGCACCTAGTGATCCACTTAAACTTGCTATTACTGCTGATGCATTGAAAGTTCCTGTAATGTTTACAAGTCTTACACTATCTTCACTCTCAATTCTTCCTTGTACAGTACCACTTGCGCCTGTTGCAGCTTGGCTTATTGTTTCGCCGTTTGCTACACTTATAGGACTTGCAAATGTTAGTATAGTACCGGTAAGTTCTGTTATTTCTGCATCTTCAAAGTCTGCATCTAATAATCCAAAGCCTTGGTCAACTACAGTTTCAAATGAAACTTCTTCTACAATACCTGTACCGTCTGTTGAGCGTCCTAATACATGATCTGTTGGAACAGTTTCAATCTTATCTAGTGTTATTGCTCTATCTTTAATTGCAATGTATCCACTTGCATCAACATCTGAAATTGTAACACCTGTCTGTGTTTGTGCAACACGTTCAACACCGCCAATAATTTCTGCTATGCCAATCTCTGTAGAATCAACAACAAAGTTATCAGATGTTCTAATAACAACCAGTGTGTTGTTTACAATAGTATTAACAACAGTACCTTTATTTGTATTTTGATAAAGTACATCGCCTGCATTAGCAGTTAACGGATTAGTTAAAGTAAGTTGTACTTCGTGTGCAAACTGATCAGAGTCAAATACTGCAAGACCTCTTGATCCTTGTCCAACATCATCGCCCGTTCCATACAATCCTGCGCTGTTGTTTAGAGGTTTTGCTCTCTCCATTAACAATTTGCTCTGTGCAATACTTGCAGCTGAATTAATATCTGCATCAATAATTGAATCATTTTCAATTTGGAAATTAATTTCAGCAATTGGATCTGTAAGTGAATCAGCTCTCACACCTGGAGTACGTGTAAGTGAAACATTAATTACACTTCCAGTAGCTTCTCTTGCATGACCAACTTCATCAAACGGTCCACGGATAATGTTTGCACTAACAGTACTCTTAGTAGTTGTGCCTTGTATATCCTCTGCTTGGTTAAAGTCAGCACTTCCATTTGTAAGTTCATATGTAATTACTGCAATGTTATTTCCGGGTTCGTTTTCACCGATAATCAAATCAGTTGTTGTAAATACGTCTACGACTGTTGCAGTCTTGTTGCCTGAAACATCTTCAATATTATCGCCAACTTCAAAAGTATCACTACCACTACTGTCTGAAGGAACAGTAGTAAACACTTTGCTTAATCCAGTGAATACAACTAAATCTGCACCTTCAACTCTGTTTGTTTCTGTGTTTCTTACAGATTCAAAACTATCGAATTCAGTAATTTTAGTATCAACATACTCTTTAGTTGCTGCATCTGATCCGCTTTGTGGGTTTTGAACATTTGTTATCTTGTTTGCACCCATCTGTAGATCACCTGTCATTTCAGGTGTACCACTAAGTGGAAGGAAGCCTGGACCAATTTGTCCAGAAACGCCATTGTCGTTTTTATCTCTACCTAAACGTTTGTTTACATAAGATACAATCGCCTTTTCAACTGGTACCGCAGTATCTGATTCGTCAGCCATTGTGTCATCAATTGAAAACTCATCAATTGTAACACCTTTTTTGAAGCCTAATGCATTAGCACCTGTAATACCAATCTCACCTGAGAATTTAATACTACCTTGACCTTGGTCAACTTCAAAGAACTTACCTACACGGAAGAAGCCGTATTGGTCAGTTGACATCCAGAACACACGCCCTTTACGTTTTTCCCAAACTTGTGCGCTTGTAGCATTTGGTGAATCTGTATAGAACGGTGCAAGTGTATTTTCTGGATCACCTAAAATAACATTTGGATAGTTTGAATCGTTAAACGATCCTGTACCAATTTGTGTAAAGTCATGACCAGTTGCACGACATAGTGAAATACTAATTGTAATTTCTGCTGTTTGTTGATCTGGAAGACCTGCACGTAATATTTTATCATTAGTGAATCCAGCTGCAAGACCTTGTGAAGCACCATCTGTAAGATCAGTTCTTGGTGTTCCATAAATTGTAAGTGTTGCAGGATCTGTTGATGTAGATGCAATAGCCTGAGCTGCTTGATCTTTAACAAATTGAATAGCTCTAATAGTCTGACGTTGTTGGTTACTTCTAACTACATACGCATTACCTCTCTGGTATGAAAGACCTGCTGTTACTGAATTATAATTTGTTCCTATTGCAACATCATATGCAACGGCATCAACCATTAATCCAACATCACGTTCACATTTGTCATCATCATATACAAGTTCTGGGAATTCAGTATTGATGAATCCAATAGTAGCACTTTGAATGTTACCTCTTTGAGAAAGTAATGTAGCTCTAGCTGTCTCAAACTTAGATTCAACCCAAGCAGTACTTGGAAGTATTGTTGCCGGAATATTATCTAAGTCACCAGCTGTAATAACATCTTCAATAATTTGTACTAATCCATCTACTACTGTTCCTTCAGTAGCAGTTGATCCTGGACCTGTAGTATCTTGAGTTACCGCAGTTTGTAATGCACTTACTGAAATACCTTGTACAACATCTGATGCAATATTTGCTAGGTAGTTATATGCTGCAATAGTTGCTGCATCTTGACCTGTGCCTAATTGTCCTGTTGTACCTACATAGTATGCTCGTGCGTTTGTTATTGTAGCACTATTGCCTCCGTATAGTACGTCATAGCAAAGTGCATCTGTAATATATCCAACATCACGTGAACAATAACCTTTGTTCATTGAGTTGAACACATCTATGTGATTAATTTTAATAAACTCTAATACTTCAGCTTGTAAAAATGCTTTGTTAGCAATCAATTGATCTTTAGCATTAACTGGTCCTGCTGCTCCACCTGTTGGTGCTGGGAACACTAAATCATCTGCTGCTAGATCTGTACTTGCTTGACCATTTTCTAAAATATCTAGTATCTCTGCAAAACCAGCATTTGATCTTTCAACTGCTGGACTTTGAGTAAATCTAGTAATCTGGTGTGTTCTTCCTGCCCAGGTGAATAGCATACCGCCTTCATAACCATTTTTATCTGGTGCTGCACTAGGACCATTTGCAATAACATCAGTTACAATGTCCATTAACGAACCAACTAGTGTAGCTGCACCGCCTTCGGCTGCATCTCCTGTTAGATCTTGTGTTGCTCCGTTAGTATTAATTGTAGGCCATGCTGTTTGCGTTAAAATGAATAGTGTAACAATTTCTTTCGCTTTATTAATTGCTGCAATAGTTTCAGTTTCTTGACCTGCTACTTGGCTTGTTGCACCATCCCAGTATGATAATGCTGCTTCAACAGTCTTAGCATTACCACCATGACGAATATCGTGATCAATTGCACTTACAATATAACCAACATCTCTAAAGCACTTGTCTCTATCCATTCCTGCTGGAGGAGTATTTGCGTCAACAAATGCTAGTGTCTCTTCTTGTACATAGTTAATGTTGCGTTGTACTAAAGAACTTGCATTTAAATTTTGAAGTGTTGCAGGTGGAAGATTACCGTTGATATCTGTTTGTAAACGAGTAATTTCGTTGTCATCTAATACAAAGCCTTCTGCAGCCGGATTAACAGCAATCGTTAAATCACCTTCTGCTCCACCTTTGCCGCCACCAATGTTGTTTGAATCAACAGCTAATTCTACATGATCGTATTCTACTTCAAATGTAACAGTAATTTGATCATCTGCTAAGCCTTCGCCTGCACTGTCAAATGCACTAAACGCAATAGAACGATATGTAATTTCATCACTTTCGTCAAAGTTAATAGCAGTACTTGGACGAGTTACAAGTCTATTTTGACTTCTAATATTATCAAATCTGTGTGTTTCGCTATGTCTATATTCTGCTACTAAGCCGTTTGCAATATCTTCTTGTACTTGGCTAAAGAAGTCTCCGTTTGTACCTTCTGGAGTTCCTGTAATTTGTAGTTTATAAATTTTGTTAGAATATCTACCAGTTGGTATTACACTAGTTCCATCTGAACCATATACTTTATCTACAGTAAACACTAAGTCAGCAGCGCCGCCGCCTCCTAGATCTGAATCAAGAATGGTTAATGAATCACCGTCTGTATATCCTTCACCACATGCAACTACAGTAATTGTTGCAGCACCTGAGCCGTCAACTGTAACAGTAAATGTTGCACCTTTTAAATCGCCGTCGGCTGATACTGCTGTGTAAGTTCCTTGTGCTCTGCTTGCATCAGCTGCTCCGATGCCAGTTACAGTATGAACACCTGTTACAACTTTATCACCAGCATTAGTACCGTCACCGTAGTCAGAGATTACACTAATACCATACTGTAATGTGCCTGCTGCACCAGGATGGTTGATTGTAAGTACTGAATTGGGCTCTGGTAAGCGTTTTAAATCAGTTACATGTATACTGTTAGAGTTTGTTATGTTTAAAAAGTCACCTTCTTCAAACCATCTAACAGTTCTTGCAGCAAATGTCATGTCGCCTGCGTATGTAACTTGATCAGGAATCTCGTTAGGGTCAGCGCCTTCAGCAACAAGACCGAAGTTACCATAACCGTTAGAACCGTTTAGTGATCTAATTTCTGAACCGTTTGCTGCATAGTATGCTGCATGACAGTAGTATGTAAACATAGATACCATCTCAGAGAACGCACCGTTTGTAGTAACAAGAGCATAACCTAAGTCGTTGATCTGTGTAAAGTCGTTACCAAGCATTGAACGGTTACCAGCTGTTTGTAGGAAGATGTCTCTATAAATATCTCCTGGGCGTTCTTCGAACAATGTTTCGTCGAAACCATTTCCGTCATTTGATGTAGTATCTAGATAAATCTTACACCAACCGTTGCCTTGGTCATAATCTGATATAGCGTTAACTTGGAAACGTCTACCTTCTAAGTAGAATGGACATGGTAGTTCTGGTGGTCTAATAAACAGGCCTTGACCTTCTTCAGAACGAATCCACAATGTAAAGTTATTAATCTTGCCGCTTTCAACCCCATTACCAACATCGATTGTTGTAGGAATAGTTGCAGGTAAGTTACCAACATAAGCGTCAACAAACATACCACCAGCAAATATTTTTTCGTTAATACTTTTACTAAATGATGAACCTGTTTGTACATAAGGTGATTTAGTTAGGATTTGTCCTGCTGGGTCAAGAACACAAAGGAATCCGCCGTGTCCTTGTACAGTCATGTTACGCAAGATACTTGCATCGTTCATCAAGAACACATCCATCTCGTCGTTGCGTTTTGGTGGATTGTAACGTCTATCAAACGCAAATACCATTCTATCAATTAAATTATTAACAATAATATTTGTGCCAAGTTCTGCTGTACCAAATTTAAAGTCAGGTTCAACATAAGAACTATCATTTGGATTCTGCCAAATGTCATTTGGATTGTAGTTACCTTGGAATAATCTTGCAATTACAATTCCTGTAAATTCTATAGCATTTTTAGTAACGTTTTCTTGTCCGCCAAAGCCTCCGTTGTTATATTTTAAAATATAACTATCAAAGTATTCGCCTTGTACTTCTAATGAGTATTCGTCGCCACCTATTTCTAAGTCTTTTGCTAGAGCATCTACAATTAATCCAACATCTCTTTTACATTTGAGTTGGTTGTATGTGAATACTGCTTCAGGACTTGCATCAACTACTGTTATCGAAGCATCTCTAATTGAAGTTGCTCCGCCATCGATTCCTGTTTTAGCATCTATTAAAGCACTGTTCAAACCGATCAAACTAGGGAATGTTGTACTTGGAATGTTCAACAAGTTATTGTTATTAATTTGATCAAATATAATATCAATATACAATCCTATTGTAGTTGCTTCTGTTGCTGTTGCAGGTGTGCCTGAAATGTCTTGTGCAATAGCATTTCCTGTAGTAGGAATAACAGCAATATTTCTAACAACAGAAGTTATAACAGTTTTAATATGAGTAATCATTTCTAGTGTTGGTTCTCTAGAAACAATTTCTAAACGAAGTTCGTCACCAATAAAGTAATCTTTTACAAAATCTACTGTTGCACTATTACCACCGTACATAATGTCATATGCAAGAGCGTATGACATGTTACGTGCATCACGTAAACGAATGTCTTCGTTAAAGAACTTTCTTGGATAGTTAGTTGTTAGATATGTTAATGCTTCAGCAGCAATAAATTCTATGTTGTCTAGAATTTTATTTTTAGCTGCTTCTTCATTTGGATCTGTAGTGTTTACAGTATTATATACTGGTATTAGTGTTGCATTATCAGTGTCAAGAGTTCCATCTTCGATAATAGTAATAATAGTATCAAATGCAGCGTTTGCTCTTGAGGTTGCATCACTTGAACTAGATACTGCCGGAAGTCCTGCTACTAGTCTTTTAGCTTCTGTTAGTGCTACTACCCATATATCTTTTAACTGTTGATCTCGATAAATGCTTTTTTCTCTTTGAAACTTTAGGCCTAGTCGTCTAGCGTTAAATGTACTATCTAAGACAATGTCATATCCTATACCTGATAGTATAGCTAACATGTCTTCGCCGAACTGGTTTTTATCGTATAACAAATCTTGTGTATTTTGATTGATATATTCGATTACTTCGTTCTGGATAAACTCTCTGTTTTCTGTAATTATATTTGCGGCTGTTGTAAATTCACCTACGTTATTTACAGGTACACCAGTATTAACAACCTTCTCAGGATTAGTTAGATAATGATATCCAAAGTAACCTTGCCACTCACCTGTTTGATTATAAAATCTGGCGCCGCCTGTTGATGTTTCTAATCCATCAAATTCTTTGTCACGATAAGTGTAAGTTCCTGCCCATGGTGATTGTGAAACACGTCTCTTAGGACGTACAATTACTCGTCTAAATTCATCACCTTTTAGTGAAACGTTGGCAGCAACTTTAATTGGATAATCTTCAGTATACTGACCTGACTCAATAAAGATTGTTACTTGTTCTGTGTTAACAAAGTTACCGTATTCAAGATCTTCACCTTCGATAAAGTCAATTGGCTTTAATAGATGTACTTCAACATTGTCATTACCGTTAAAGTTTGCATCGTTTTGATTGTATGTTACAACACGACCTTGCGCACCTGAAATTTTACCAACAAGTACTTTACCTGGCAATACATCTCTATTATCAATATTACCTTGGTCAGTAGCAACAAGTCCACCGTTGTTTACAATAACACGATATGTTTTACCAAATGCTGTAGATGCACCAGCATCAATACCATTTGTAATAATATTAACAACAAGATTAAATTTGTCAACTACTGCTTGACGTGCTACTGCTTCTGCATCATCGCCTGCATCAATAAATTGCTTATTGTCTGTTTGATAAACTAGACCAAAACTACCTTGACCCGAATACTGATCAAAGCCTACACTGTTTACTGGTATTTCTAAATCTTCGTCAGTAAACAATTCAAAGGTTCTAGGACCTGTAACTTTAATATAATAAAACGCATCGTTAATCTGTGTCATTCCTGATACGTTTTCTATATAAACAATATTTTTATCTACAAATCCGTGATTAACAACAGTTGTTACTGTACAAATAGCACTCTGTGAAATACTAGATACAGACCCTTGCTGGAAACGTCTGTTTTGTAAAATTTGTTCTACAATATCTCTTGCAGTTTCGATAGCATCAACAGTTTCAGTTAACTGTCTACCAATTGCAATTCTACCACTTGCACTATTATAATATCTTTCTGCGGCACGTCTTGTTAAACTATTTGCTGTAGCTTCTGTTAAACTGGGTGAACGGTTAATGTCAAATGCAATCGCATCTAAAATAAGTCCTAAATCTCTTTCACAAAGTTTGATGTTATATTCGAATTCTGGATATTCAAAATTTAAATAAGCAGTAATTTCTCTAATGATAAATTCTCTGTTTTCTTCAATTAGATTTCTTGCTTGTCCAAATAAAGGATTGTTAATACCAACTGAAACAACTTCAGCATTAGCAGCACCATTGTCTCTTGTAATAGTTTGGAAGTAAGGACCTGGTTCAGCTTCAGATGCTTTGATCATTTCTTCTGCACGGCGTGCCGCAGCATTGATTGATCTAAATGCATAGCTCCAGGAAGTACCTTCTTTACCACTTGGTACACCACGCATCTTATCGTCGCCTGTTGTGCTAACATATAAGTTTTGTGGACTAGAATAACTAGTGTTGTCTACATAGAATTTAGTTGCTGCTTGTAAATCTTCTGGACTAGTTGTTAATCCTGACAATTCTCCTGGGCTATCATGTAATACAAGAGGACCTGTCATTACATCGCCCTGACGTCTTACAATGCTCTTACGAGGCATTGCCTCGTTTGATAGGAAAAAGCCTTTTAGATTAGAATCAAATCCAGCATCAACGAACGTATGAGTATCGTCTGCTGCAATATTAAATGTAATAAATGCCTGATCTGTATCATCAAGAGCGCCTGCCTCTGTTCTATGAACACTAAGTTGGCTCGGGCTTGCATATCTTAGATAATACGTTGTGCCTGTAACAAGATTTGACGGATCTGTATCTTCTGCGTTAAACACATATGGTGTGCCGTTAATAGTATTATCAAATCCGTGATCTGTAACGGTAATATTACCGTCTGTATAACTTTCAACAACCAGTGTGTATTCTGAAGCATCTGCTGGTTCGTCGTCAACACGTATTGGTAATTCGCCTGCAATATATCGGTTGTCTGCAAACCCCTTTGTAATAACTAAGTCATCGATTGTAATATCATCACCTGGGTGTGTTGCGTTAAATTCGTTAACTGCTGCCTGGTTAATTGCTACTTTTGCAATACCTCTACCATCAGCATCTAATGGAGCACCTAGTGTAGGTGACAAGTCTTGTGATACGGCTCTAAATGCTGTTGAAAGAATAATCTTTCCGGCAATATCATAACTAATAGTAATACTATCTGGATCGCCTGTTCCTTTTGCACTATCACTAGCAAGTTCTTGATATTCAAGTGCAGTACCGCTATCGTTTACAAGAAGTATTTTTCTTGGATCTAAGTTAGTAGGTGTATCACCTAAGTTAGTAAAACTAATTTGGCCGCCTGCGCCAAATACAGCATAAAGTTCTTGAAAGTTTTCATTGACTTTACGGAAGGATTCGCGAATACTATCGCCGGTTCCGTCATTACCCTCAACACCAATATCAATGTCTTGTTTTGCCATTATGTATGCTCCAGATTTTAATTTCGAACTATCTTTTAGCTCTTATTGCAAGTATTTATCGTATGATTTTATAATCTTAATGTAAATATAGTTATGTTTACAAAAGAATATAAGAAGCAAACACGACACGTTCGTAAGAGCAAAACCGGCAAGGAACACCCCTACAAGCGTGAATTAACTATGTGTGTGTTTAGATGCGACAACTGTGATATAGAATTTGAACGCCCAAGAGGAAGTATGGATCCTAAAAGATTATCAAACTCTTATTTTCATGTTTGTAGTAATTGTGATGCGAAAAAATTTGCACAAAAAAAGGGAGTAGAACAGAAACAGAAATGGAATCTGTCTGCTAGTTCTGATCTCCCTATTAGTAAACTTTAAAGTTTTTTCTTGATATAACGATAGGCAGCATATCCAAGCAATAAAACAACAATAGTGCCAATACCATCGACCCACGATGTTTCATTCATTGCATGAATTAGATCTGCTGTAATTTCCATTATTCAGACTTCCAAATAGTCCAAGCACCGTATGCAATAGCACCATAAGCTACTAGTGCTGCGATTGGCTTGAAAATTAGGAATGCGATACCAGCGCCAATTAAAATTGCGCCATCAAGCGTTGTACGCTCTGATAAACGAGCATTAATCCATTTTCTAATCATTTGTATTTCGCTCCTCTAAAAGTAGTTCCAGCAGTTTTACGAGCACCTAAGTCCTTTGGTAATTTAGTTGAAGGCTTTAAAAGTGTGTTAATTTTAGTATAACGACCTTTGTCGGCTCTTGAACCTACAATTTTATCAAGTTTTAAATCAATTTGATAACTTGTAATAGGACCTCTAAATAACTGTCTGTTAGTTCTTAGAACATTATTATTATTGCTCATAAATTGTCTCCTGCTCTATATATTTATGTAAATATGTATTCCTATAGGAGACAAAATATGTTTACATGGTTAAAAAACATTTTAGGAATTGGACCTTCTTTGCCAGCGGCTGTAGAAGCTGTTACACCAGCACCAGAAGAGAAACCGAAACCTAAAAAATCTACAAAATCAAAGTCAGCAAAAACATGTGATTTTGATAAGTTAACAAAAACTCAACTGCTAAAAGAAGCCAAGCATAGAGGTATTAAAGCCAATGCTAGTTTATCAAAAGCAGAAATTCTAAAAAGAGTTAAAAACGGCTAATTGTAGCACGTAACTGCTCTATTGCAGTTTCTTGGCGAGCGAGCTTGCGTTCTAGGACGTTTATAGCCGCTCGCTGTTTTCTTGATTGATCTTCTAAACTTTGAACATATTCAACAGTAGGTATTTCCTGCTTTGATCCATCTTCACTAACCATAGTAAAACGATCAACACCTTGTGCTTTTAGTCCGCCTGTTACACGGTTTGGATTTTTATCAGTAGACGGAAGTGTGTTCTTGGATTGACGACCGTACATTTTGTTCAAATAGCTCATTGTTCTTCTCCATACTGTATTTATGTAGTGCAATACTAGCCAAATTTTTACACTTAGACTCTACCATAATATCAGCATAATCTAAGAATTCTAATGCCCAATCGTTAACAGCATTGTTCCACATATAATCACTGTGCGCTCGCAGTTTTGCTTTCTTGTAACCTGCTTCTAATAGTGTATCCATGTTAGGACGTATGTTAGTAGGATGATTTCCTATTAGATCTTCACGCGATACTGAATAATGAATCACAGGACGTACACCACGCCAGCTGTCAATCACGCGAGCAAATCTATCGTCGGTAGGGTAAATGTATTCTCCTTCACGGCACCAGTGATGGTGTATGTCAAGTACGAGTGCGACATCGTCAACAAGTTCGAGGCTGTGTTCGAGTCCCCACTTGTTTTCATCGTTCTCGATTGTGATGGTGTTTCGTGCTTCGGGCGAGAGTCTCTTGAGGGCGTCTTTGATGCCTTGTGGACCTCTTCGACCCGATATGTGTACATTGCATTTAAAGTCTTGGAAGGTCTTACCGTATCCCATCCAGCGCAAGACATTGGTGTGATATTCAAATTCTTCTATGCTCCTATCTACAATGTCATCATTATCACTTGCCAGCACAGTAAACTGACCAGGATGCATAGAGAGCCTAACATCAAGCGACCTGGCGAGGGCGCCGACCCTTGCGAAATGCTCTTCACAATATCGGACCACATCAGGACGTTTCCAAAAATAGCACCAAGTAGGCTCAGTGAATACAGGAAGTACATCGCTCCCCAATCGTACCATTCGTAAAGCATCGGGTAATTCTCCTACGTATTTTATAAGGTTGTAATACGACTGAATGTTATGAACCATGATGTCCCATAGTCGTTGTTCTGCAACATCACGGGTTTGCCTATTCAACCACTGTACTGTTGTACTGCGAGTATTTAGTGGTCGTTGGATTTCTTCTAATAATTTTTTCTTTTGTGTCTGATCAGGATGCATATACTTGCAAGCAAAACCAATACGCTTTTGTGTTTGTGACATAAAGTCTCCACATGTTGTAAATTTCAAATCCATAATGTATTATACTACCTTTATTTCCAATTGTCAACCACCCACTTATCTGTGCAATGCTCTGGATTAGGATCTCCGTGGAAAACACAAACACAACATTCTATTCTAGGTTTAGCATCATGCTCTTCGAATTTAAATGTTCTACTTCCTCTTCGACCACCTGGTTCGAACTCTCTACTTTTTCGAACTTCCCATTTCCAGCTCTGTATCCAGCTATCAGGATATAACATTGCTTGTCGTAGTCGTGTAGCTTCATACAAGTAATCTTGATCTCCGTAATACTTTCTAACAATAACCTTGTGTTCTTTTTTAAATTTTTCCCAAACAAAGTCTAATTGTCCTGTTTGGAATCTAACAATGCTAGAATTATACTTTGGCCAGTTAGCTCGCATTGCACGAGTAAAATCTCGTATAGTACACCAATGGTTAGGTTGGTATGTTAACAGTTTATCTATATTTCTTGCAATAACTACATCAAGATCCATATATAAGATTGTTCCTTTTATAGGAAGATCTTTTGAAAACATATAAGGCTTGCACCACCATCCTGATAAGAAAGACGGTAACGGAATAATTTCTATATCTTCATGTAGTCCTGCAGGATCTTCTGTTAGACAAGCAAATGTAAATGGAAGTGTGCAGTTACGTTTAACCATATTATACAAACGGTTTACATATTCTGCACTGTACTTTTGTCCATGCTTTAAACAAAGTATGTAATACTTGTTAGCATCAACTGTGCCTAGTTCTTGCTGAGGTAACGCATCCAACTCTTTTTGCATGCGCCGTTCTTCCATTAATTGTTTTACTTCCTCTTTAGAAAGTCCGGTCTTGTCTAACTTTGCCAAGTTATGCCTCGTATATTGCTGAGTTTGCTCCGTGTTCTGCACACTCTACTTTAACACAATAACAACGATTGTCTGTTGCTTCACGTATAAGTTTGTCTGCAAAGTTAAATGCGTGTTGTGCAAACTTTTCTGCACCAACACCATCAAAGATGCGTAGTTCTGCTAGACCTAGTGCTTCTAGTTTTTGTAATTCTTCTAAAAACGGATCTGCTCGATCTACTGCTACCTTGTGATCAAAACTATCTTCAAGCCAAGCCTTCAAAGGTTTTAGTCCTCCAAAGTCTACTGCCCAGTTTTTATTATCTAGTTCATCACATCCAAATGTAAATGTAAATGCTAGACTGTAACCGTGTAGTAAATGACAGTGTGAATGATCTGCGTTAGGTTGACGGAACACTGCTGATAAGCCAATGTTGTGTCCGTAATGTTTTGTACTATAATGTTTTCCCATCTCTTGCCTCCTTATTGCGTCGAGTAAGTTTGATGCGCAGAATATTTAAAGTGGGATGAGCATTTGAGACCACTGTATAACATACTATGTATTATAGTATATGTTACTTATGTTGTCAACCTTTACGTTGGGATAATTCCAGGCTTTTGGCAATTCCCAATCTTTATCTTGATATATTATGAATTTAACTTTTGGAAAACAACAAAACACCATTCCTATTTGATGTATCCAGTAGCGTGGATCTATTGGTCTTTTTGTTTCGTTGTCATAGTTTGGTGTGCTTTTGTATACGTTATTAATATTATTTGTTTTGCTATATAAATCAAATCCTATTAGTTTAACTTCTTTTAGTTTAGTGTACATTGCACCAATAAGAACAGCGTATGGTCCGCTACCCCATTGAAAAGGTTCGTCCCATCTGTCACTGCCTACATATGGTAATTCTGGAACTTTTCTTATTCTAAGGGTTTTAAATTGTTGGAACCAATCAGGACGAGTATATATTAATGTACCTTTTGTATTAACTCCTGCATTGATACATTCTTTTACCATACGTTTATCTACACACACTAGATAATCTGTATAGTAATCTCTATATAATGCATTGCATCCTACTTTTGGATCAGGAAGATTTTTGATGTCAATGTCTTTGCGACTCTCACCGTTGCCTATCACTATCATCTTGTATCATCTCTCGTATCATCTTTTTAGAATGTTTTAGCTCTTCTAAAATGTGTTCAAAACTTTCTTCGTTTTTCTTAGCACATTTTATCATATATACTATTTTATCCAAAGCCCACCACCACCAGAACACACTAACGGCTATAAAAATTATTACAATGACACTTGAAGTAATACCTATTAATTCTTGGTAAAAGAATTCTTCTGTCAACAGAATTGCTAAGGCAATAAACGGCGTTGTCCACGCCGCGTAAGCCCATAAACGGGATTGATTGATAATCTTTTTAAACCTTTTCATCACAATTATTTATGATGAGATATTAGAGAATTTAGTATATGTATTATGAGATAGGACCAAAAGTTTTCCATGTGCCAGGAGTACCTGCTCTAACACATATCCAACCAACGTGTCCACCCGACTTAGGCTTGGAATTCCAAATTACATCACCAACTTTATAAGTTCCATCTTCGGGTACTTCGCTGCCAACTTCAAACTTTTTATCTTGAAAACGCACAGGACCAGCAACAGTTAAATCAGCATCATTTGCATAGTTTTTAACACCTATACCTACGGTATTTTTAAAGACAGTTTTATTATGTACAGTGATGTTGCCATTTGCTTCTACACTAATACGTGCAGTATCATCAGTAATAATGTCTATAGCGCCAGTTGTATATGTACCAATTTTAAACTTACGTTCTTCTGTATGATCAATTACAAACTCATGATCCCAACTTACAACAGATACTGTGCCGTTAGGAGCATCGGTGCCAATGCCTATACGTTGTGTATTTGCATCATAGTTAATAAAGTTATCAATAGTAACATGACCGTCAACAGTTAGGCTTTCTAATGTTCCTAGACTTTTTAGGTTACTTTTTGTAACTGTAGTACCTAATGCTTCTTGACTTAGAACATTTTGTCCATTGATCATATAGATCTTATTGCCACGTAGCTCTATGCTTTCTGTAGCAAAAAATCTATCCGGACGCTCTTGCAAAATAAATTGTTTAGTGTACTCACCGCCTGGCCATATAAGGCCTTTTCCGTATGCTGTTTTATTAGATTTGCCAATAAACTGTAGAGGATCAGTTCGTTCGTTTCTAATGTCTGCTGTAACTTCTTCTACGTGCATACGCTGTGCATGTACAGTACCTTGAACAGTTAGGTCACCGTTGACTGCTAAGTCGTTTGCAATAGTTTTAATTTGTGCTACATCAACGTGTATTCCGTCATCATTTACTGTAAGAACATAGTCTGTTGCTTTATCTTTAATTCCCTTGCTTGAGAATTCAGTAATTCTACCACCATGTATCTTATTGCCTGACAGTTGCCTATCATTAATTTTAGGCTCTGGTGCAGGTTGATTTTGTAAATCTTCTATCGCTGTTGCCAGCGTTTCTAAACTATTGCGTATATCAGTCATCTGAGGTTCCTGTTCATTATACAGTATTTATCAGCTAACCTTGAGAAGTACCGTATCAGGATTACACCTTCCGTTTAATTTAATGTCTGTAGTATTAATTTCATCTAAAAACTTACGTAATGCAACTTTCCCTGCAGATTTAAACTCTTTGAGCTGATCTGCAGGCTTACGCAGAGTCTTTTGTATACTTAGATTTTCATCAAAACCGATAATAGTTGTGCCTTTTACACTCAAACCACTACCTTCTCGCATAGTACCTCTAGGGTCAATATTACTTGCTACATACTTGCCTAATTTACGTGTTTTTGTGTTAAACACCCAAAGTTCGCTTGCACCAACGATTGTAGTAGGATCTATTGATGCAATAGAATATTTGTCATCTGCTTTGTTAAACTTGAGCTTTTCAACAATTTTACTTGCTGAACGTGCTTTAGGCTTACGTGGTTTACGTGTTGCCTTTGCTTGATCAATAATAAACTCGAGCTCTGCATTTACAGTTTCAATTGCTTTGCGATACTTTGCAATGTCTGCTTTCTTTAAATGACTGTATCCTTCTTTGAGTTGTGCCCACATATCAGCCTCATGTTCGCTCATTTTTTTGAGTTGTCCTGCTGTAGGCATACGCTCTAGTTCATCAAAATCAACTAGTTCCATTGCCCAGAACTGTTTCATTTTACGAGCATGTGCTTGACTAGGTTGAATCTTTTTAAAGTATGCTTTAAAGTCAAAACCTTTAGGATCAAATGATTGTTTATCATTTACCCAGCCTTCTAGCCACTCGTCAATTGGTTCGGACATATCGAATGCTTGATCTCTAATACGCTCTTGAATAGTAGGAACATACACATTTGCTTTTTCTTTTTCTTCTGCTTTCTTTTCAATTACTACTTTAGAACCTGCTTCGATGTATAGTTCAATCTTTGAAGTTAGGAATTCGCTTGGGCCTTTCTTTGCGCCCATTGTACCAGCAAGACTTTGCCAATAATCATCTTCTACTTTTACATAGTCCGGAGCACCATCTAAGAAACATTGTGCAACGATTGCACTTGTAATACTTACAGAATGATTAGGAGCAAGTTTAGCATTTTTTATTTGTTCTTTAGAATATTTGCCACTCTTTTCCATCCATTTATAAATTGCAGGATATAAATCTGCAGGTTTAAAATGTTCGTAATAAAATGATCTACAATATTCTCTATGACGATGGACTTGCTCTCCAGTCCAAGTTTCCCAACCGTCCCAACTAGGTGCTGCAAGTTTTGCGCCACGTTTGATACGAGGTGCGGCTCTTGGTGCTTTTTTCTTTGCTCTGGGAAGTGCCATGTCATAAATCTCCTAACGTTTAATTTTTATTAGTATATATGTTCTTTCTCAAAAAGTCAAGCTCTTTTGAGTGCGTAGAAGGTTGCGTGTTTGCCACTTAGCTCGCCTGTGATAGTAATATGGTATCCCCAAGAGTTAAAATCTTGGTTAATATGGTATTGCATATTTGTTGCTTTTTCACTACACCATTTGCCGTGTTCTGTTTGTTGCCATTGATAAATTGGTTCTGCGATGTAGACTTCTACGTCCTCTACATCGCCCATTTTAAATTCGTGAAGAACATACTTAAATTTTTTCTCCAACCTCAAAACCTCTAAATGTTTTAAACCTTGGGAAACGCAAACTGTATGTTCCATCTTGGTTTTGTGTAATTGCGTCTGCTCGAACTTCTACCAACTGCCCAACAAGTGAGCTACGACTACTCCAAAAACTATCACGATCGCTGTCGCTAAACCCGCTACCGCAATTGACTTGGACCATTCGTCCGTCATCTTCTCCAGCGCATACCAATGCGCCAAGGCGTCCTTCGTTTCGTCCTGTTCCTTCTTCGACATCCTTAACCTCCAATGTTACTTCAATAAATGGCTTTGCTTTTAGCCATGCATGAGTACGTTTGCATTCATAAGGAGCATCAACGTCCTTAATCATAACACCTTCATATCCACCGTCTACAGCCGCTTTATTTAACGCTACAAAGCGTTTTTCACCTTCGGGAGTACTTAGGTCTACATCTTCCCAGTCCAACGCTTGTACGTGCTTTAAAACGCTTTCATTTTCTAATACCCAATACTTGACTAGGTTACTGCGATAAGTTTGTGGTTTATCCCATATACCTTTTTGAAAGTCTGCTAATGGAATAAAGTCAAACAAGTGTAGAACAGCATCTTCACTTTGTACATTATCTTTACGATGTACTTGCTTCATAAGGTCTTGGAAGTTAGCACTCATTACTTCACCGTCTAGCACACAGTCATATGGTGCAGGTTTCTCTGCAAGTACTTGTTCAATCTCTGCAATAATATGCGGAAAGTTATGAAACTGTTTGCCATTACGACTAAACAATTCTACTTTACCTTCACGACATACTGCTAGTACACGAACACCGTCAAGTTTGATTTCTATCTGCTTCTTGCCTGTCATCTTTTTTTCGTGCTTGGCACTGTCGTGAGCAAGAGCGCAAGTAAACACAGGAACAGTGCCTGGTACTACTTTGTTTACAGTCTTTTCACTTACACCACAACGTAGGTCTTTGATAAGGATTCTACGATACCAGCCATTCCATTGTTCAGTTGTAGCAACACCCATTGCTAGTTCAATAGCATCGCGGGCCGCGTGTCCAGTTAACTCTCGTTCTTGTAATTGTCTTGCAAGTTCTTCAAACACATTCCAAGCAAGACCTTGTCCAGTCAATACATCAGAGCGTACAGGAACCTGTTTTACACCAAATGTTACAAGCGGATCTAATGCCATACGCAAACCTGCAAAAAACTCTGGCAATCTTTCGTCGGCTGCTACTTGTAGAATCTTTTCTTTTTCTAGACGACTGTTGTTTTCTTCTAGATTACGAATAATAGTTTGCGGTTGTGTTCTCATATTTGCCTCGGGGTTGTGCCTGTTAAAAAATACATTTTACTTATAATAGCATCAACATCTGAGTTTGTCAACCATCCTTTTACCGTATCTCCAGGATTGGTAACACCCGGAAGTTCGATCTGCTCACCATCTTTAAATACAGCAATTTCGTATAAGCCTTGCTTATTACCATAAGATGCTTCATTGTTGATAATGCTAAGTTCGTAGTTGTCAAACTGAAGTACGGCTTGTACACCTTTTGGTACTTTAGTTTCCAAGAGTTGAAAATCCTTCAGTTTCATAATATTCTGGCTCCATATCTAATGATGCAGTAAAGTCAAACACTGTCCAACCATTTAGTGCATACCAAGTTGCGTGTCTAGGTGTAGCAAGGGCGGTAAGTCTGTCGGTAATACTACCGCCCTGCCACTTTTCAAATTCATACAATCTGTGTTCGTAAAGCATCTAAGTTCACCGGAGTGTAGTTAATCTGCTCTACACAAACACACTTGTATGGTCCGTCTGGACTAGGATTGCTGTGAATGTGTCCATGCACGTTGACAATGTCCTGTCCCCATCTTTTGTTCTCAGCCATAGTCTGCGGGTGCATAGGCATGTGAGTAAACACAAGATTATCAATGTTGTACCAGTATTGTACATCCTTGAAGAACTGTGCAACATGCTTGATGTTGTCGTGGTTACCTAATGCAAGTTTTTTCTTGCCAGGCAGTTTAGCAAAGTTTGCTTCCATCCATGCAACCTTGTCCATACCAAACAACACATCGCCACAGTGAATAACAGTGTCGCCATCCTTGACTGTGTCATTCCAGTTGTCGAGCATACACTGGTTCATTTGCTCAACTGAATCAAACGGTCTCACAGGCTTCCCATCATAACCTGAAAAAGTCAAGATGCCACTGTGGTTAAAGTGTGTGTCACTTATTACCCAAATATCTGCCATGTGAATACCTCTTGTTAATTTATACTTTATTATACAATCAAACAAATACTAATGCAAGATCTTTTTGAGCCAATTTTTAACTTTAGGATAACAATATTTGTCGTTAAAAATTCTTCTATGTATTTTTATAATCCTAGTATTATCGTCTATTAGGTCAAAGTCTAATTCTTCTGGATACCAATACGAAATGATTTCTTTTTTGTTAAAACAATTTCCTTTTTTCTTTTGTAAATCTAAAATTAATTCTATACTATCGTACAATATAAATTCACTAGGCATACCAAATCTGCCCCACCATTTTATAAATTTAGATTTATCCTTCCAAATCTTTGGTATTTCGTCAACTACTTGTTTTTGTATATGTCTTGGAGTTTGTATACCATTTAGTTTTTTACTGTTAAATCTTATTTTGTAATGGCGCCACAATATTTGCACCATTGGATCAAAAAATCTACACCATGGCTGACCTGTCCTAGGATCTGGCTGACGTTCGCTTGGGTTTTTCTCCAGGTCTTCTAACAAAGTAGATTTTACAAAAATATCTTTACAGTCAAGACATATGTAATCACTATCAATCGGAATCAAAAGTTTTAAAAGTTGTTGTGTTACCCAACCATTAAAGTGCGGTGCTTCTTGTTGTAATATTTCTTGTTGAGACCAAACTCTAATATCTAATTTTAAATTGAGATCTGCAATAGCTCGCTTACAATCATTTGTATAATTGTCATCTTCATTAACAACAACATTAATCTTACAAGGTTCTAAAAATTTTTCTATGCTTTTTAGTTGCCATAGGCATAGATCGAAATCGTCCTTGCAAGTGATTGTAACAATTTGCATTAAATTCTTCCATATACTAAATCTGCAATGTCTTTGTTAACTTCTTCAAGTGTAAGTTTACTCTTTTTGTCAAGACTTGATATAATATATAGTCTTAGTTTATCTAATTGTTCGTTGTTATCTACGCCCCATCCACTATCAGATAGTTTATCGTGATGTTGTGTTCTAATGTATTTTTTAATTTCACTGTCTATGTAACCGTTACCTAGTTTGCTCAATAGGTAATCTTTCTGATGTTGTGTTAACATGCTAATATCATAATGCGGTGGAGATCTTAGATAATTTAAAAATACATCATCTAACGAAAATCCTACTTCTGCACAAAAGTCTTCTATACGCTGTCCACTCAACGAATTGAGTATACTAACTGTTGTAGTAATTTTTATATCTAAAAAGTCTTGCTCTATTGCATGTCGAAAGTTACGTTCTATAACTTCCCAATGTGCTGGCGGTCTTTGATACTCGTAATTTTTACCAATATCATCTATACTGTACATTACAGTAATTTCTCTAAACTGTCTAAGTAAGTTTAATATTCTATCACTAAGTTTTATAGAACCGTTTGTAGCAAATTTTATGCGAATGTTTTTTGCTACATCAGTTGCAATCATATGTTCTAGTAACTCGAAGTGTTTTTCAATCAAAAACGGTTCACCGCCGCTTAGATATATTGTTTCTACTTTGTCAACAAAATTTTTAATATCTTCCCAGTTGTTAGGATCAGTAGTCCAATCCTTTCCAAAGTTTTTGTTCATATGTCTGCCAAACAGTTCTAGTTCATCTTCGTTCCAATTATGACTATATTCACTGTTGCAGATTCTACATTTAAAGTTACAAAGATTTCCTAATTTTAAATCTAGTAGGATAGGATTTTCTGCGTGTATAGTATCTGTTCTTTCAAGATACTTGCTGTGCATTTCTAATTCATACTGACGTCTACTTTTGCTGCCTTGTTCTTCAAGTTGCCAACATTTTTTACAACCTTCTGGTTCTTCGCCATTAATAAACTGTTCACGTAGTTTTATGTATTCGTGCCTATTCCATATATCTTGTATAGTAATGTTAGGATCATTAAAGTCAAGCATAGAGCCGTCGTCATTTTTCATATCCCAATGATATTCAGCACACGGACGTATAGATCCAGTTGCACATATTTCCATTTGTGTCCAGGGGACAATGCACTTTCTACTCATGTATCTATTTAACGATTAAATTGGAGTGGATGACAGGACTTGAACCTGCATGATACGGATTTGCAATCCGTTGCGTAACCATTCCGCCACACCCACCTATTCTGTATATTCAACCTCTGGTATGCCTATCTGTTCAATAGCGTGTTGGCATACCTTACACGGCTTTGCAAGTCTTGGATTACCTTTTGTGTCGTAGCGTTCGACCACAATCTTTCGAATCGCTGTCCAATCCTTGCATTTGCGCAGAGCATCAATTTCTGCGTGTAGGAAAATTGCATCGGGTTTGCCTGCTTCTACAGCAAACTTACCTTGTAGAGGATGACTCTTTGTATAACTGTTTGTACCGACTGCTAACTTGCGACCTCGCTTATCATATAACGTAGCAGTAAGATTAAACTCACCTCGGTTTTGCAATTCATAGTTTCCTTCTAATTTGGTCGGGGATGTAGGATTCGAACCTACGACCTCTCGCTCCCAAAGCGAGCGCACTACCAGGCTGTGCTAATCCCCGTGGCATAGGTGGACAGAGTTGAACTGCCATTTTCAGTTTTGGAGACTGACGTGTTGCCGTTACACCACACCCATAAAAAAAGCCCCTTGCTTTCGCTTGGGGCTTGTCTAAAATAACTTGTTAAAAGTCACGTCAAGACATACCCCACCCTGTTGTTGGGCACCAACATAATAGTTGTTGTATTTTCTTGAACATGTAAAAATCCTTATTTCCTTAGTATGTTTATACTATACTATCTTTATTTATCGTTGTCAACCTATTTTGGTTTAATGGTGCCGGCACCAAGATTCGAACTCGGGACCTGATGATTACAAATCAACTGCTCTACCAACTGAGCTATACCGGCTCTGATAATACTTATCAGATTGTTTGGAGCGGGTAAGGAGAATCGAACTCCTGTCATCAGCTTGGAAGGCTGGGGTAATACCATTATACGATACCCGCTTTGTTTATGGCAGAGAGGAAGGGATTCGAACCCTCGGAACGCTTACACGTTCAACACCTTAGCAGGGTGCCGCTTTCGACCACTCAGCCACCTCTCTAATCTCTTTTGGCTCCCCCGAAGAGATTCGAACTCCTGGCCTTAGGTTCCGCAAACCTACGCTCTATCCAGCTGAGCTACGGGGGAATATATTAAAACTCCTACCTTTGAAATGTAAGCGAATGCTTTTCGCCATCGTGCCAAAATGTAACTGTACTGTGACTATACACTTCTTGCTCTACTTCTTTGTATCGAGTCTGCATAGTACACTGTTCTTCAGTACGATAGCCTTCTGGACCTTTATTTTTGTTACCGCCGATAATTGCTCCTGTTAGAGCACCAACACCAGTTGCGGCTTCTTTACCAGAACCCTTACCAAACTGATTGCCTACAATACCGCCGATAATACCACCAATGATTGCACTCTCTTTATCAAACTCTTTGTTTTGTCCGTATGGAACTTGTACATATTTACAAACTTCAACTGTATACGGTGACTGTTTGATAACAGTTTTATAGTGATCCTTAGTGTACGCTTTGCTTGCTTCAGCAAGAGCGGGTGCCGCCGTCACTGCTACAAGACTTATGGTTGCTAATAAATACTTCATAGTTAACATAGTACTTTATTTAGTCCACATTGTCAACCGAAAAGTTATCTAAAATAGTAACTTTCTTTACTCTATCGTATCGAAAACTACGAAATCCTTTTGCATCCATAACCCAAACAGGAAGAACTGCATCAGAAATTTCTCGAACCTTTTTCTGTGTTAATGGATCATCTTTTTTAGCAGGTGGAAGATGCTCCTTCATTAGTGTACAAGGCATTGTTCTTTCATCACCATTTAACTTTGTAAATGTTATTTCAACAATGTTTTCTTTTAGCATTTCAACAAGAGCTTCTCGTGTAGGAATTCCTTTTAGATTAGCAAGTGTTTCTGCCGCTTCGTTTAAATCTACCATTAACGTTTCTCCACTACTTTATCAGCAAATCCGTTATCAACTGCTTCCTGTGCTGAAAGGAATGTATCAAACTTCATGGTATCAAACAATTCTTCATAGGTCTTACCTGCTGTGTTATGCTTGACATATAACTCTGTTAGACGTTCATTAATACGATTTGATTCTTCAAGCGAACGTTTCATATCTTCAAACTCTAAGTTCTGTACGTGTACACTACCGCTTGTTCCTCTTGTACCTGAGCTTACACGATGGATCATTGTACGGCTTTCTGGTAGTACAATACGCTTACCTGGTGCACCTGCTTGTGCTAAAAATGAACCCATTGACGCTGCCTGACCCATTACAATAGTTTTTACATCGCACTTGATATATTGCATTGTGTCATAGATAGCAAGTCCTGATGTAACTGCACCACCTGGTGAGTTAATATACAGATTAATATCTTTATCTGGATTTTCACTTTCTAAATAAAGCATCTGTGCAACAATAACATTTGCCATGTTATCTTCTACTGGACCGTTTAGCATAATGATGCGATCCTTCATCAAACGTGAATAGATATCCCACGAACGTTCGCCGCGTGATTCTTGTTCAACTACCATTGGGATTAGTGGCATTATCGTCCTCCTTCTTTAATGTAACGGACGTTTGGTCCTGTTGATGTAAATTCCATTCCATGTGCATTGCCAACGAAAATCTTACCGTTCCAACGCATAGGTATCTTATTAGTTGCTAAAAAGGCATCAAAACTTTTGCCTTCTTGGAAGTTATCTACTTCCGCTTCAACACTTACTTCATTTCTTGTGTTTGTAAGCATTGCTTTATTATCTACTATAGTTCTCATTGTTTTCCTAACAGTTTTAAATTCAATACAAAGTTTTCTACTAGTAGTTTAACAATTATTGCGCCGTCTGTCAAGTGGTTTCTTTCCATTTCTAGCACATGTGTAGCCATCATTATATAGGCTTGATCTTCTGTAATGTTTAATTCACCCCAATCAATAGGATCCATTACTTCGCCTTCTTTTGCTAATATTACAAGATTACGAATTGCTTCGTCATCTACTTCAAACATGTCTGTCATAATTTATCCTATTGTTAATTTTTGGTTTGGAATCGAGTTTAGATCTCCTCTAAGCCAAGTATCAAAACTAAGACTTAATCTAGGTGGATGATCTTTATCAACATTTTTTACTGAATGACTTTGATAACTTGGAAATAATAAAAGTAAGCCCGGTTCAGGTTTAATTTCCCAAGTATTTGAATTAATTCTAGTTTCACATGACGATTCAAACTCAATTTGATGATATCTATCATTATCAAATACAATACCAGAATTGTGATGCTGCCAAAATAAAACTCCACTTATATAACTATTAGGATGTCTATGTTTATGATGGCTTTGTCCACTATATGTAACATTAAACCAAGAGTGTGTTATGTGAGGTTCTGCGTCACACCCTGCACTCATTACATCTCTCCAGTATGTTTGCAAGTTGCTGTTAATATCATTTCGTAACTTTGAAAACTGTTCGTGATTTAAAACGTTTTGATCAACTGAGATCTGATTATTTAAATTTTTTTGCCATTCCCATTCTTGTTCATTTATACCAGGCACTTCAATATACGCTTGATACAAAGGAACAGGAAATAGTTCAGTTATAAAATAATCGTTATTCATTAGTCCCATAAATTTTCGTAGTACTTTCCAAATAGGCGAAAGCCGTTCGAAATCCTTTCTTGTTCTTTTTGTATCTCATCTCTATCATCAAAACGCATATACACTTCATCCTTGTTTGCTTTACAATCAAACGCATAGATCATTTCATCCAACACCCAATCCCAACGCTTAAAATGATTGTCATCTGTTTGGCCTTGATACATTGCACTAATCTGTTCTTTCGGTGGCCACAGTTCTTCCGGAACATCTTTTTCATCTACATAAGGAGCGCCGTGTGTAGTTTCCTTTAGTTGGATCAGCATAGGCAAAATGATAGGAGCAAGTGTATGATCCATACTCCAAGTATCCCACTTGTCAATGTGTACCTTTACTTTTTGCTTTGGACTGTATCCAAACTTGTCATACAGCCAGTTGCTCCACGGCCAATGGTTTGGAAATTTTCCAATTTTAATCTTCATAATAATCTACCACCATTACCATTTCTGGTCTATCAGGATGTTGAAACGTTTTTGCAAACTCCATTGCTTCGTGTGCATCTTCAAACAGTTCAGGTTGCAAGTCCCAACAGTGTTCTGTTTGTTTCGTAACATAAATCCAGTCGTCTTTGCCGTCAAGACACACCATTACTGCGTACACGCTTTTCATACTTTACCTTTATTAACCCAGTCTTTAAATTTCATTCGAAACTGATAGGCATGTTCATCAAGTTCGAAATAAAATGTGTGAGCATAAACATATGTGTATGTGTCCATACTCCACTCCCAACGGTTTAGATTTTTTCTACACCAGTCTTTACATTGTATATGAAGATCACTATGTACGTCAACCACATGTCCAGGCTTCCAAGCATTTTTGTACTCAAAAATCTCCTGAGGAGTCATCTTCATTTTGTCAGTGAAGAGTTTGTCCATCACTGGTTTCCTCTCCATCAAGCATTTCTTCATCAAAATTTACACCGTAATAGTCCATCATAATATGAACAATACTTTCAGGAACTTCTTCTTCGTCCGATCCTTCTGGAATGAACAGTCCTTTTAAATTTCCGTCTTTTCCTATAATAATAGCCCAATCATCTTCACCGAGTTGGGCTTCTAGTGTCTTTGGTTCATTTTCATTCATTGTACACACTTTCCTGGATAATATAATTCAACTAAGTCTTCAACATCTTTAGCAAAGAACTTGCCGTCAATAATTCGTAAAACAACATCACACCCACTACTTCTAATATAAACCCTACCGCCATCAATCATCTTGTTGCCTATTCTTTTATAGTCATGGTGTGATTGGCTATAATAATATTTACCGTCCACTTCGATCATACCAAACTCAAGTGACTCCACTTTGTCTGCATTAGTAATCATCGTATGATCTCTAATAGTATCGTAATACAAGCCAAAATAACGATTACCAAACTCAGGATGCGGCGTTTCTCTATAATACACGTCAACAGGGCAATCACTAGCAGTAAGATCTGTAGTGCAAACATATCGTACTTCTACTCCGTCTTTCTCTGTGTAGTGAGCTTCTACTTTTGCTGTGTCAAATAGCGGCTCATGCTGTATATTCATCTCTTACCTTCTTTGAAATAGTTTTATGGATGCCAGGGTTTACTCGCAATACATGAGGCATCATCTCATGTCTAATATAGTTTCTAGTATAACACGTATCTTTGTTTGTGTCATCCTCTATGTGAGGTACATTTTTTAAATTAGCCCAAAGTTCAAAGTCACGTTTACGAGTCATTCGAAAAGGACGAATTACATTTTTATTTGCATACGGAATAATTTTTCCTGTTCCGTGCATACTGCTCCACACCCAAGTTTCTACACAATCATCCAAGTGATGTGCCGTTACAATAGGTGCATTAATAGAATGAAAGTATTCATATCTTTTGATGCGCCAATATTCTTCCCAACTTTCGTCAGATACTTTTATATCTTGTTTAGGAATACTACCGTATATAAAGCCAATGTTATAATTTACTGCTTGCTGAGAAACAAACTCTAATGCTTGTTTGCTAGTTTCAGTACCATGATCAAAAAATGTCAATGTAACTGTATGATTGTTACATAAAAAGTCTAGTGCCGCCATGCTGTCTATGCCGCCTGAACAAGCAACATAAACTTCACGAGGTAACTTACCTTGTAACTTGAGCATGTTACACCTTGTATAGTTTTACATAATTTAATCGAGTTTCATTTGCACTAAACAGTTTGTTTTTTGTTTGTGCTTTTACTTTGGCTTTAATACGTTTCATGCTGCCAATCTCTTGATCAAACTTGTTCATATAAGAAACAAGGTTGCCGTCTGTAGTAACAGCAGTAAAGTTATATGACTCCCACTGTGAACTATAACGCTTGTCAAGGATTTTAATAACAGCTTCTACAGTATCTTTCTCTTTGCCTAAATACTGGCTGTCTCGATACTCTACACGGATCTCTTTCTTCAGTCCGTTTTCGTGCTGGTCACGTTTAATAAACTCTGGAGCAAATGCAATACGACCCATACTTTTAACAGGTACTTCGTCTTGAGATAGTTCTTTAACCATATCTGCTTTGAAGCCGTCTAGCTCACCTAAGCCGAGCATTACATAACGCTTCATCCACTTGAGTGCTTCTGTTACACTAGCATAGTCATCTTCAGTGGGCTCAAACATTTTAAAGTCTGTAGGAAGATATTGTGCATCACGAGTATCATGCTTCTTCTCCCAGTAGAAACGCACAAGACTCTTGTTGTCAAATTGAGTAGGAGTATCTTCGCTGTAACGACGAGTATCTTTGATGTAGGTTTCTTTGTTAATACGGTATGCCGCATATGCTACAGCAAGTGCGTCTGTAAGTTTTACAGTCTTGGGAGGAAGTGGCTTGTCGTAACGCACTTTAGTATTAGTTTCGTCTGCAAGTTCATAAGCGAGCTCATTGCGTTTGAACTCTGCTTTGCTCATGCTACCCCAATCTAGTGTGCTTGGATCTGGAAGTGTCTTTGCCATCATTGTGTGCCTCTCATTTGCCTAACTATCTTATATAGTATAAGCTCAAACAGACACAATGTCAACTGTTTTGGCAAGAATATATTGTTTTTCTTCTTCGTTTAATTCAAAATAATCAAACATTTCTTCGTCTGACCAAATACGATCAAACGGAACGCTTGGAATACTTTCATTAATATTTGATTTTAAAAAGTCAGTAGTAGAAACACTAAATGTTAAAAACTTGTATATGCTAGTTCTAAACACACTTTCTACACTGTCTAGATCTTCGCCTTCTACATTAATATACGAACCTTGCTGTAGCACAGGCATGCCTACTCTATCTACATGCACCATAGGCACTTTGCTAAATCTACGTATTGGCCAGATTACTTTTTTAATTTTGTTAATAGCAGGATTTTTACTGTTTGGTTTTACGTATGGCAAATATGCATATTGCGCATAATCGCCAGTGCCTAACAACCAATGCTTGACGTTGTGTGTTTCTGTTTCTTCTAAACTCTTTTCGGGATCCTTACCCATATCAAAGCCTACTACTTCAAAAGGTTTCTTGCTAAACAACTTTTTCCAAGTAGATAGCGAAACTTCTGTAGCTTCAGGAGAAAAGAAATCTACACTTCTAATGTCGAACTGTGTAGTTCCGTGATCTGTAATAAGTTCTGTGGTTGTGTAGTTTAATGTATTTTGCAGTAAGAACCACGACACATCAGCATCAAACATTTTCTTATACTTTGAACTAAGATCTGCAACAATAAGGTTGTTAGGTTTAAACACATCACGAAGAATACCTTTGTTGCCTGGCATGTTATTGCCGCCAAGTGTCCAACCCGGAGGAATAATAATTGAAAGGTATCCGTTTGGTTTTAGCATTTTACTACAATAGTAAACATACTTAGGATATAGTTTATTACCTTTAGATTTGCCTTGGTGGTTATGAGCCGGATTACTTACAATTACATCATACTGTGTATCTTGTTGTTCGAACTCATCTTTGTAGTATGTGCCTACTAAATTAAATTTATTAACTGCGTAGTTAACAAACATCTTATTCTTTTCGATTCCAAACACACGTTTAGAAATGTTTTCATCACTGTGACCGTATGCTCGAAGTTTCTTTTCAATACTACTTACAACTTGGCCACCCGTAATAGAGGGATCAAAGAAAGTTGTGCTATCGCTAGTCCATACGTGTTCTGGTATACGATTTAAAATCTCTTCAATAAGAGGAAACGTATTAATCTTCAGTAGTGGTAACATCGTCGTACATTAACTCCGCCCATTCTTGTTTGATGATATCATTTTCAAACAAGTAGTTAATAATATCTGCGTCAAGACCAAACTGATCTTCAACACACTCACGCATTTCTTCATCTTCAATAATAGTCTGCATAGCGTCTGCTAGGATCTTGTTATTAGTGCCAAGAATAACAATATCCAAATTTTCGATAATAGCAGTAAGTACTTCACGTACCTTCTGCTCTAACTTCTTATCTGCTTTATTATCTGAAGAACCGCTAGTTCCTTTTCCGTCACCGCTTTCTTTTGTTTTGCCTTTTGCAGTTTCATCCTGCTTTTGATTTCTAAAGTAATCTGCATTGCCATTTGCAAGTGCTTCTAATGCATCTCGATCCATTAGAGAAGTATCTGCAATCTTGCCAAACACACGACTAATACCTTTACGTGCAAGTGCCACTTCTAAGTATGTGTCAATGTCTAGTTTAATAGCACCATTAGAACTACATTTGAAAATATCAATAGTACGCAATACATCTCTAAGTGCTTCGCTCAGGCTCTTTGTGTTGTTACGCTTTTTATAGTTTAGTGCAGTTTCAACTAGCATTGCATCAAACTTATCATCACGATTAGGGTCAAAGCTCAAACTAAAAATACGTCCAATCTTAGTTAACTCGCCAGGTGTAAGTGTACGTGACATCTTTTGAATTGTGGTACCGTTTTGTCCTTTATCGTATGCAAGATATAATTCTGTAATTTCAGGAATACTAAATGAACGTGCTGCCATATCACGTGAAAGGATAAGAACGTTGTTGCCACGCTCTAGTATTTCTTTTACAGTTTTTTCTGCGTTACGATTGCTAATACGTTTACCATTATGAAACACATGACCGTTTAGTGCAATAACATCATAACCAGGCAATGTTTGTTCTGCAATCTTAGCACTCATGTTTAATGACTTATTATCTTTTGCACTAATAAACATCATTGCTACACGACGACTAGGAATATCACCAATTTGATAATCTACGTTTAGTTCGTCATAACTGCCTTGTCCTAAAAATACTGCTTCAAGCATACGTGTGAAGAACCCTTTTGCTTTAGCAGGATTCTCACCGTACTTTGACCAACTAGGAAGTAAGTCTTCAAGTTCGCCTGCTTCTAGTGCATCGTTTACAGGACCACGAATGTCCATTTGATAACACTGAAAGTCAGGGACTAGTAAGTCCCTGGTAGTATCTATTTTAAAGTTTTTCAGCATCTTTAGTCATAGCCTTTTGCATTAACAACTCCGGATATGTAACACTAGTTACATAATCAATAGGCCAAATGCTTGCAGCCCTCTCGGAATTTGTACCCGTCATAATAATAGTATACGTTGTTTCGTCTACAATGTCAAGCAAAGGTTGTACTTGATTTAAAGTATGTGCGCCAAAATCAGCTTCATCAATGATTAACATTTTTTGTTGTGCTAGTCCAAACAAATAATCAATACGCTCTTGTCGCTTGCCTCCGTTTACTAGACTTAGATAGACAATGACACGTTTGCCGTCTTTTAGTGCCGCATCAATTTTAGATTGATAGTTTGGATCTGCTGTATCAACATGTACAATATCTGCAAATTGTTCAAAGCTCGTCAAGTCTTTTTCAAAACTTGTAAACACTGTTTTAACATAACTTGCAACGATTGCAACTTGTGCATCGCTTTCTGCAAATACTGCTCCGCTCCAAATAGTTTTACCAAAGCGAGCGCATAATTCTGCAAGCATACAACGACTACCGTTTTTAATTGCTGTAAGAATTTCTTCAGCAACTTGATATTGCTTTGTGCTAAGTCCTGCTTCAATTAACGGCTGACCCATTTTGTGTAACAACTTGTTTACACGTACCATCATGTCGTCACCTTCAAGCAAGTGAATCTCGCCTGTAACACCTTTGCGATGTCCTATAAATTCACGCAAGTAATCGTCCATGCGTGAACGCTGATAGTAACGATCTACTTTTTTAGCAATGTCACTAACGTCCCAAATCTTGTGTATAATAACATTTCCTGAATCAAACAAGTCCTTACGCACACCCATTGATTCACGTATACGTTTACGACATTCTACTTCTGGATCTTGTCCGTCAAACACCCAACGCTCGCCAAACTTACATTCTTTTTTATGTCCAGCTTCTGACCAAAGATAGCAATACATTCTATCCATTAGCACGTTCCTCGAATAGGTTATTAAATATTTCAATCTGTTGTACTGCAACAGCACTGTTAAAGCACATATCTTCAAATGACTTGCACTCATAGTTCCATGGATTAATTCGACAGTTATTTCTACGTCGCGGAGTACCGTCCATTTCGAACGGAATCTCAATATTAGATGTCTTTGGAATATGCTTGTATGATTCGTAAGGCATTCTGAGCCAATAGAACACATTCTTTTTGCGTTCGTAAATTTGAATTAGTAAATCGCCATCTTTGTTATGGATGCCTGATACTGGAGCAGAATATACTTTTCCGTAGCCGCTTGTTCGTACGGTTGAAAGTTTAGCGTCTGAACCGCAACTAAGATCTGCGTTGTCTTTACTGATAACTTCGGTTCCTGAGTATTCTGCGATTGCTTGTTCAAATGCAGAACTAACTTCAACAATCCCCATATCTAACATTAGTTCAACAGTGTATTGATCTAATGCGTCAAACTTAGGCAGATATTCTTTAAATGCATTAAAGTGTGCAATTTCAATATCTAGGTTTTCTAGTTTATTAGCCATGTTGTTTTCTCCTCTTGCTTAACAACTATGTTTTATACTAACACACTGTAGCATCTAATTATACTGTTAACAACCAACTTTTTTAATCGTTGTTAACACTTAATCGTCGTGCGTCCACTTCTTATTGCCTAGGCCTTCTTTTTCTGCCCAGCGAACAAACAAACCAATTTCTTTACCGTGTGCTTCGATTTCCCAAGGTTGATCCCAATAGTCAGGATCCTTTGCTAACCACTTACCTTGCCAACGATGTTTGTCGACACGACTACCTTGATAAAGTTCTCCGCGAGCGTACTGTTTTGCATGTACCATTTCATGACACACTGTTTCAAGTATTCTGCGAAGTTTCATTTTAGAATGGATTTCTAATTCAAATTCTCGAGGACGATCTGAACGTGTTGCATCGCCTTCGGGGTCTGACATACAAAATCCGTATGCATTTTGTTTTGTAAGATCTTTTAATTTAACAGTGATGTTTAGATCTTTCATCCGTGGCATTAATTTTTTGGCGCAAAAAAGAACCACACTTGTGATATACTGTTTTTGCCGTGCTGTGCCGCCTTTAACTGTTACAATCATAAGAATCTCCTTACTGTATCTATATATAATACAGTCAAAACCACGGATTGTCAACTAATTTGGTGAATTACAATCTGAAAGTAATACGTCCTTTTGAGATATCATAAGGACTCATCTCTACTTTTACTCGATCTCCGGTGATCATGCGTATTTTGAATTGGCGCATTTTGCCACCTGTATATGCTATGATAACGTGATTATTATCTAACTTTACTTTGAACATTTGATTTGGAAGGACATCGATCACCTCTCCTTCCACTTCTATGAGGTCTTTGTCTTTAGCCAACGTTACTCCTTTTCTTCTTTGTCAACTTTTGTGATGATAATTGTACCTTGGTCGCCGACTTCTACTTTAATAGTGTCGCCTTCTTTCCAGCCCTGAGATTCCATAATTTCAGGTGGTATAGTCATATTTACATTATCAGGGTCACCTGGAATGTCATGGAAAATTTCTTCTACTTTATAAACTAGATTTTTGTTGTTTTCAGTCATCTTTTTCTCCTAACTAAATACTTATATGAATGATGCGTATCGTTTAGCATTTTACAATGTTGTAAAAGAAACGCAAGCCAAAACGGGTTACGAATTACCGGAACACCTTGAGGCTTACGTTGTAATGTTGTTGGCGCATCATGTTGACCGCCCGGATTTTCTTCCTGAAGAAACATTTGCACAAGCATATCTAAAACTTAGCCGTCCTGCCGATTATAGTGCTAAAGAACTTGGCGACACTTGTTTGTTTGTTACAGGTGTGTTTCCTACCTATGGAAAGAAACATGGTTTGAATCGTCGTTACTTTCAAAAAATAGGAATTGGTTCTTACGAAATGGTGGCAGAAGTTATGCATACTGATTTATTTGCACAACTTGCTGACCATTTTGATTTCTTGTCTGACTTTATAGAAATATCTACACATTCTTCCAAACTGCAAACGAATAACCTTTTCCGTTAGTATCGCCGCCTTGATTATCAATATCTTTACCGTCATACTCAATGCTTGTAATAGTATCATCACCGTTTAGATATTCACTGGTATAGATTTTTAACTTCTTAGGATCAAAGTCTCCTATAGTTTCTATAATGCCTTCAAAGAATGTACCTTTCTCTGCACTCCACATTTGAGCTACATAGTCGCCTTGGGAGTCTTCGCCTTCGTCAACTCCTGCTTCCCAGATATCATGCCATTCATCTGTGCCAAGTTTGTCGCTTTGATTTTCATACATTTCATCTTGGATGGCTTCTACCCATCCATTTAGATCTTCACCATCTACAATAGTTTCAACTACACCTGCGCTATACTCATCAGAGTCAACTTCTTCAATAGTAACGTTAGCATTGTTATAATCAACGCCCCATTGATGTGTAAAGCCTGTAGGTGATTCATACCAACTCGAACTGTAGTCTTCACCTTTGACTTTTAGAAACTGCATTTCTTCTGGCAGTTCATCAATGTTATCAAAATCAAATTCTCCATCTTCTGCACTAGTGCAGTAGTGTACAGCGTCACCGTCGCCGTGTTCTTCAATATGTTTTTGCCAAAAATTATATTGTTCTTTGGTAAGATCCATGTACTCTGCTTCACCGCCGTATCCCCAAAGTTGGATACGATAGAAACGTGGGCCTTTGAGTGTTTCTACTAGTTCTGTTTTTTCTTCTGAAGTTGCCATTTATATCTCCATGTCGGCTGCAACAATGTAGCGCCAATTGCTACTTTCTAATATGCCCGGACGATGCCAAGTTTTTCCCGGAAAAATTAACCAATGTCCCTCCTTGGCTGGGACATATTCTGTAGTGCCTTCTGGTGTAGTGTGAGCAAGCTCTGTACCACTTGTGTCTAAGTTAGAACCTTCGGGCATTTTGACATAGTAAACTCCGCTTAGTACAATGCTATTGTCTCTAAGATGTTGATGCCAATAGTTGTCACGATCTTCTTGTGTATCGATATTAGTTTTATAACCCCAACTTTTGATAGACTTTATTTGTTTATCTTGTTTCATAAAAGCAAAACAACTCCAAATAAAACTCATTTTTAGATTATTCCAGTAATCATAACCAGTACCAAAAATATTTACGTTTGTTTGATAAGGAGGACTGTTGTGCCAAAACTTTCCCTGAGAAATTATTAAATCAATATCGTTGCACATTCTAGATCGTGCATTAGCGTCGATAAGAGAAGTCCAGTCGTAATATTCGTATTCAATCATAATACTATATTAACAGACTGGACTTCATTTGTCAACCTCTAATTAGGCTGCTACTGTTTCTTTTAGATATGCCATAACAGTTTCTGGCGCACTCTCTCCATATGGATCAGTGTTCATTTCAGTTGCATCTGGTTCTACAAATGCTTTCTCAACAACACCGTCATTTAGGATAACAGCAAAACGCTTTGAACGCTTGCCAAAGCCAACAGCACTAAAGTCTGCTAAACGACCAAACGATTCAGCAAGCTCGCCGTTACCGTCTGGAATAACTTTAACATTCTTAATACCTAGTACTCCTGCCCAAGCATTCATCACAAAACCGTCGTTAACTGATGAAACATAAATTTCATCAATGCCCTGTGATTTAAACTCTTCATAACCTTCTTCAAAACCTGGTAGTTGGTAAGTTGAACAAGTAGGTGTATATGCTCCTGGTAGGGAGAATACAATTACTCGCTTTCCGCCAAACAAGTCTTGTGTAGTCTTTGCTACAAATTCACCATCGATAGGACAACCGCCTGCTTCTGGTGCTTCATCGCCTTCGCGATACATAAAGGTGATATTTGGAACTTTCATTCCTACTTCGATAGTCATAGTGTGTGTCTCCTAGGTTACTTGACAAAAAAAGGTGCTAGAGTTGGTTAACTCTGCACATTATTAATTATACAGATTTTTACAAAAAAGTCAAGCATTTTCTGCGTTTTTTAGTTATTTTTTTCTATTATTCTAATAGGATTTTTAAATGGTTGATTGTCGACGAATTCCTAAAGCACGACTAGCACGATATGGAACTATGCTTACCTTATTGCTTTGATTTCCGCCTAGTATAAGATAATAGTCTACACCATTGAGTGTTTGGGTTTTTAGATAAAATCCTACATGTCCTTGCCAGCCTTGATTGCCTCGAGGAAACACTACAACATCTCCTGGTTGGATATTGTCTTTGTTTATTTTTCTCCCCCAATCTAAGAATGCTCTAGCAGTTAATGGATACCTATGATCATTGTTGCTGTCAATTTTGCTTTCTTCTAGTACAGCATTTACAAACGCTGCACACCATTCTGTACGCACAGGATCTACTCCTGTGTATTCACGTAGTTCTGTTCTATGTGTACGTTCTGTATAGTTTAGATATTGCGCTGCTTTAAAAGCAGGATTTGTTGTTGATAAACGTATTTGAGTTACACTTTCGTCACTGTGTTCTAGACCTAGACTAGGTGAACAAGCAGAAATTAAAAATGTTAATAGTGTTATTATAAAATATTTCACAGACTTCCCCTCAGCAATATTTATATAAATACTAGTAGGGCAAAAGAGGGAACTCATGGATTTTCTAACACTCATAAGTGAGGTAGGATTTCCTATCGCAGGGGCATTAGCGGCAGGATATTTTGTTTACCTTACACTAAGATTTATACTAGCAGGCGTGACTGGTTCGGTCACTACTCTCAAAAATATCATTGGACAACTAGACAACCGTGTTCAAACCATGAACAACGATCTAGTCAAGATCGATGCACTGCTATCTTACACTTTAGGTGTTAAACCTAATGTAGATCGTATTGCAGCGAATGAAGGTAAGGAGGATGCAAGACGTGACTAAATGGGAAAAATGGTACGAGAATCAGAATGATTCTACCAAGGCTTGGCTAGATGCACAGGCCAAAGAGGACAACAAATTTATTCTAAGCATCGGCACACCTATATTTTTCTTAGGTATGCTATTTGGATTTTTAATTGGGTTAGGAATCTAAATGGAAGAAGTCAATCTAGCACAAACAATTAAAGACTTAGGATTTCCTATAGTAGCCGCACTGGGCATGGGATATTTTATCTACTTTATTTGGAAGTGGGTGACAGAAACTATCGACCCTATTATTGGTGCTACTATGGGCACTCTTATCAAACTTGTTGATCGTGTACGTATGTTAGACAACGATATGATTCGCATGAACATGAAACTTTCAATGGTGTTAGAGCATAGACACTTATTAGAAAAAAATCTTGATAAAGATCAAATAGATGAATTAGATGCTATTGTAAGCAAATATCAAAGTCGCAGTCAAGTGTTTGATTCAACAGGTGCTGCTCCTAAAAAAGAAGAACCTCCTAAAAAAAAGTAATACGTAAGAGTAACGGCAGGCCGCCGTGGTTGCTCTTACTAATAGCATACGGCGGAACGTTCATTTCATTCATACTATTACACCTCTACCTATAAGTACTATATGAGATACTTTTTAGGATCATGCGAATACAAATGGACTCATGTTGACACGCATACAGAACCTATGTGGGTTATGAGAGAAGTTGGTACAGAATTATATAAATTAGTAGAAAGCAATAATTGGGAATGGAAGCTATTACGTAGTAATAGTCAAACACTTCCAGGTGACATATATTGTCGTTGTGACATATACGTAGAGATTCCCAATACTAAACAAGGTACACTATTTGCACTTTCGTATCCTAATGCAATAGCAGTGGAGAAAATATAATGATTTGGATGGATTATACAGTTGAGAGTGCTGATTTACACGGAAGAGCATTTCGAGTTGTAGGCGAATGGGATGGCGAAGTAATGGGCAAACAAAAAGATGGTTCTCCCAAAGATCATTGGTTATACAAACCAGGCGATGTGTTTGTTGTAGATGAAAATGGTTGGCTGCGTAAGACAGATGAGCTAAGTGTATTACTAGCCAAGTACGAAATGTCTAAATCTACTTAGTTGTAGCAACAAATACGCCGTTCCAGTCTTTAGGCAAGTCTTGCGTCTTTTGGAATTCACAACGTTCAATCCACATATTGTAATATAGTTCCATCTTACCATCAAAGTGTCTTTTTAGTCTTTCACAAATATAAATTGCTTCATCAAACTTTTGAGCTCTATATGCTTCGTGCATCTGATCGTGCATTTGTTTACTTTTTAATTGTGCAGGTGTGCCCTTAACGTCTAACACTGTGTAGATAGGAATACCGACACTTTTACCTTTAACTGCTAAGTCGTCTACTTTTAGGAAGAACCAATCTTCCTTACACTTCTCTACAGTGTCTCCTCCAACGAGTAACAAGCATCCGTACTCTTTACACTTTGATTCGATTCTTGCGGCTGTGCTGACTGCGTCCCCAAGTACATCGTACGAATGTCGTTTGGTGCTACCCATTTCTCCAAGATAGCCCCATCCAGTATTGATGCCAGCTCCCATACCAACGGGAGGTCTTCCTTGAGGTATGACAAAATCTTCATTAAACTTCTCCACTGCTTTTAACATTTGTAATCCTACACGAACTGCTGTGTCGGGGTGATTAGGATCATCTGTTGGTGCATTATGAACATGCATACTTGCATCACCAATATACTTGATAACCATTCCGTCGCTGTCAAGTATAGGCTGTGTAATGCTGTCCATATAGCCATTCATTATTTTAGTAAGTCCTTTTACATCATCACCAAACGATTCGCCTAGCGGAGTAAAGCCACGCAAGTCTGAAAAGCAAATACTAACCTTACGCTTCATTCCATCTTTAATAAGTGCAGGATTTTCTTGTAGTAGTCTAACAACAGTAGGTGAAGCATATCCTGCAAACTGTTTCTTTATCGCTTGTTTTTCAAGGAATTCACGTACAAACTTAATTCCATAAACTTGTAGCGCAATAATAACCAAAGTAATGACAGGTGCTGTAACATCTAATAAAACCTTTTCTGTTGAATACATATGTATCGAATAAGGCACAACACCACCTATCATTACGACAGTTGTAGCAAGTCCTACCCACATCCAACGGCTTAATAGTATTAGCAACAATCCACCTACTGCTAGTGCTACAAGCTCTGCTGTAGGTGCCCAATCAGGACGCTGTATGTTTGTACCTGCAAACATTGTACCTAGTAGTGCGGCTTGCGTAGTGCCTGCAAACTGTGCGCCTGTTGCTGTAGGAACAGGGTTTGCAATACCTGCTGCTGTAACATCTACGATAACTACTGCACCTTCAAAGTCATCTGGCAAGTCTGCTACACTTACACGTTTTGAACGTTGACTCCAGTCGATCCATACACGCCCTTCACTGTCAGTTGGTATTTGCCCAAACTGTGGAATACGCATTTTTTCAACACCAAACTCGTTTAGTTTGATTTGGAAGTTAGGATCGCCTGCAATAACTCTTAGTGTTTCTAATGCTAAACTAGGATATAGTGTACCGTCTACGACAGCGACAGTTGGCATACGTCTTACGACACCATCTATCTCCGGCTCAGTGGAAACGATTCCTGCACCAACAC